>JGI24820J26691_1000070_pt1 | contig 24459 bp, 25 predicted proteins | sample METZYME_5_50m_FD_26691 | JGI IMG/M metagenome (IMG submission 26691) | reverse complement strand
AGATAGAAGATTAGCCCAAGAATCGAATATCTGAATTACATCAACCCCACTAATAATTTGTCTTTTTAGGTACTCAAAACATGCATCAGTTAGGATTTCAAGAAACTTATGAGCATCATCTGGATGATTTTCGATAAAGGATTTTGTTAAATCAAAGTTTTTAGAGCTGCTCCCTTCAATTGAATAAGCAGCAAGCGTCCAAGGGCTTCCAGCAAACCCTATCAGAGGAATATTTTTATCTAACTCTCTTCTAGTAAGCTCAGCGGTCTTATATACGTAATCTAGGTTATCAGCATTAAAAGTCCTCATATCTATAATATCCTCAGGCTTCTGAATTGGATTTGAAAAAATAGGCCCTTTTCCTTCCACAAAAGAAACTCCTAAACCCAGGGCATCGGGAATAGTTAAAATATCTGAAAAGATAATTGCAGCATCAAAATCATATCTTTCGATAGGCTGCATAACTAACTCACAACAAACTTCTGGAGTCTTACACATATCAAGAAAATTTTTAAAATTTGATCTTACCTTCCTATACTCAGGAAGATATCTTCCAGCCTGACGCATTATCCAAAGAGGTGGTATCTTCTGAGATTTGCGATTAAGCGCAGCTATGAAATTACGGTTCAACTCACTCATGAGCGCATTTTATAATACTTTTGGGCTTTATCACTAGGGCATTGATAGTCAATAATTTTCATTGAGTCTTACAAACTTTTAAAGGTTAGGAAAAAGATCTCTTAAAGTTTTCCATATCAAATTTNTGTGTTTGAAATGACTCTCCAATATTCTTTAATAAAATTAAATTAATATTACCGTTTTTAACTTTTTTATCAGTCATGATAAATTTTTTTAAGTCTGAGTAACTATTTGATGTATTTTTTGAAAATTTTAAAGCATCAAATAAATCAGTTATTTTTTCATAATCATCTTTGTTTATGTGACCCTCAAGCATTGACATTTTTGAAGCCATTCTCATACCCATAGCTACCGCTTCTCCATGTAAAATGTTTTTATAATTACTCTGCGCCTCTAAAGCATGCCCATAGGTATGTCCAAAATTTAGAACAGCTCTTATACCTAATTCTTTCTCATCTTCGGTGACAATTTTTGCTTTCGTTTTTACTGACTCATATATGAGATCTTCAATAATCTTCGGTTTTTTTTGAAGAATTAATTTGCAATGTTTTTGAAAAATCTTGAAGATTTTCTTGTTATAAATTAATCCATACTTAATTACTTCTGCTATTCCTGCTTTAAATTCTCTATCTGGCAATGTCTTCAGAAAAGATGAGGATATTAAAACTAACTTAGGATTTTTAAACGCTCCCACAAGATTCTTACCTGACTCAATATTGATGGCAGTTTTACCTCCTACAGAAGAATCAACTTGCGCAAGAAGGGTAGTAGGTACTTGAATATAATCTATTCCTCTCATATAGCTTGCTGCAACAAAACCACTTAAGTCACCGACAACTCCGCCGCCAATAGCGATTATGCAATCTGATCGATCGTATTTCTTCTTAGCAAGTTTATTGAGAATATTTTGAAAGTTAGAAAATGATTTTGATTCTTCTCCAGCTTTAATTTTATGAATATTTACTACTTTTGAAGATGTAATAGGCCTCTTGATTAATTCAATATATTTGGTAGGTATATTTTTATCCGAAATGATAAATATTTTTTTGTTGTTTTTTATCGAATCTGGAAGATAGTTTTTAAAGATATCATTCTTACCAATTAGAACCTTATATTTTTCATCTCCAACTAAAACTTTTTTTATCATTATTTACTTTTAATTATATTAATTATTTGATCAGCAACTTCTTGACTTGATTTATCACTAGTTTGAATTACATGATCAGACACTTCTTTATAGAGGTGTTCTCTATCAGAATGTAGTTTTGTAAGTATTTTTTTTGGGTCTCCATTTTTCAAGAGAGGCCTATCTTTATCTTTGCTTGTTCTCTCAACTTGAGTTTCTATAGGAGTTTCAAGGTAGATGACAATTCCTCTTGCACTCAGAAGATTCCGATTGTGATCGGAGAGAATAATTCCACCGCCTGTAGCAACAACATGAGAATTAAGTTGAACTATTTTTTCTAGTTCATTTGTTTCTCTTTTTCTGAAGCCTTCTTCTCCCTCAAGATCAAAAATCCAGTCTATGTTTGCTCCTGTAGATTTTTCTATTTCCTCATCAGAATCTAAAAACTCTAAAAAAAGTGAACGAGCTACAATCTTCCCAACCGTGGATTTCCCTGATCCCATNGGCCCAACAATATAAATATTCATAAAAGATTTTTCATTAAGCTGCGAATTTTAGCACCTAAACATATAAAATATTAAAATTATGATTAGTAGCCTTATTGAGCTTTTTCTTAAAGTTGCAATTTTTGTAGCAACTATGATCGGCATCATCATTTTGTCTACATATTTATATTTACTGCCTGAGCTCCCACGAGTTGATAATGTTGATCAATCAAAACTTCAAATACCTCTAAAAATTTATACCTCTGATGAAAAGCTAATCGGTGAGTTTGGGGAAAAGAAAAGAAGACCATTAGATTTTCAAGAAATACCAGAAGATTTAAAAAATGCCTTCCTTGCAGCTGAGGACGACGGTTTTTTTGAGCATAGAGGCGTTTCATATCCAAGCTTAATAAGAGCTTTTTCTCAATATATAAGGGTTGGGCTTGACGCCACTGGTGGAGGAACAATTACCATGCAAGTTGTTAGAAATTACCTTCTAACAAGAGAAAAAAAAGTTAGAAGAAAGATAAAAGAAATCTTTTTGGCATTTCATCTCGAAAGCTCATTTTCTAAACAGGAAATATTTGAAATATATGTAAACACAATTTTTCTAGGGAATAGGTCTTATGGCATAGAGGCAGCGGCAAATACCTACTTTGGAAAATCAGTTGGGGAATTATCAATAGCTGAGTCTGCACTAATTGCATCTCTTGCTCAACTTCCATCACGAGTTAATCCTATAAGAAATCCTGAAAGGACAAAGGCAAGAAGAAATTGGGTTTTATATAGAATGAAAATCTTAAACTTTATTACCGAACAAGATTATGTGACTGCAATCAATAGCGAGATTAATCTTCCAATATCTATAAATAATTATGATCTTGAAGCTAGTCATCTTGCCGAATTAGCAAGATTCGAGGTTATTAATAGATACGGTATTAGAGCTTATGAAGAGGGATGGTCGGTTTATACAACAATTGATTCCGAGCTTCAGAAAAGAGCAAATGAAGCAATCACAAAAAGGTTATTTGAATATGATAAGAGACATGGTTGGCGAGATAAGAAGAACTATGCAGACCAATTAGGAAATGAATTTTTTAACACTATAGAAAAAGAGGATTTTGATTTTCTGATTTCTCAGGATTATGTTATCCAGTCGGATCCAATAGATTATGAAAATTTATCAGAAAAAGTACTTCGAAACATATTTGAAGAAAATTCATATGTCTTGTCTCACCAACGAGCAATTGTTATCGAAGTTTGGGACTCAGGATTTAGGGCGATTGATGAGGAATTTAATTTTGAGATAATTGATTGGGATGATAGCTATATTTGGGCAAGAGAGTTTATTGATGAAAATAGAAGAGGTGCAGTACCTAAAGGATTTACAGATTTATTACAGCCGGGTGATCTCATTTATCTTACAAAAGAAAATGATCAAACTAGGTTAGATCAAATACCCTTAGCCCAATCATCACTTATTTCTTTTAATCCCAAGAGTGGTGAGGTTCAATCTTATGTAGGTGGCTCTGTCTTCAATGATTCACAATTTGATCGAGTAAGACAATCATATCCGCAATCAGGTTCTGTCTTTAAGCCGTTTATCTATGCTTCAGCCTTAAGCGGAGGCTACAATCCATCATCCTTAATAAATGATGCTCCGATCATTTTTGAGGATGAAAACCTTGAGACCTTTTGGAGACCCGAAAACTATTCTGGAAAGTTTTATGGCTTAACCACACTTAGAGAGGCTCTTGTTCAATCTATTAATATTGTTTCAATAAAACTTTTAAGAGAAATTGGTGTAAAAAAATCATCTGAGATTATTGATAATTTTGGTTTTAATTTTGATCGATTACCTCAAGACCTAAGTTTAGCTCTGGGATCAGGAAACTTTTCTCCAGCTGAGGTTGCTAGAGGGTTCAGTGTATTTGCAAATGATGGAGTAATTTCTGATATTCACTACGTAAGGCAGATCAGAGACAAGAATGACAATATTATTTTTGATCACTCTGAAAGCAATGATGTAAATATATCAAGCATTTCAGCTTTCCCATGGCTTAATACTGTCCAATTAGATGCATCAAAACCTTACTTTCTTTTGCCACCTATTAATAAAGCAGATCCTGTAATTGATCCTAGAGTTGCATTTATGGTGAAAGATATACTTAAAGAGGCATCACAGAGAGGATCAAATGGGAGGTTAACTAGATTTTTAGATAGAAAAGACTTTGCTGGTAAAACTGGAACGACAAATGACGCTGTAAGCACATGGTTTAGCGGCTTTAACTCTAATATTGTAACTACGGTATGGGTAGGAAATGATGATTTTGAGTCCCTTGGAGATAATGAGTTTGGATCAACGACTGCGTTACCAATTTGGGTAGATTATATGGACTTTGCTTTCAAAAAAGTTGATATTGATGAATTTACTCTTCCAGATGGTATCTCTTACGTTAGGATAAATAAGAAAACTGGTGAACTAAGCAAGTCAGCAGAAGATGAAAGTTATTTTGAGCTTTTTTTGAGAGAAGACCTGTAAGACTATTTAAAAAGAGAAATCTTTAAAAGTGTCCAAATATTCTCAATGTATGAGCTTGGCTTTTCTTTAAATTTAGATCGAATGTATCTTGAAATAGTCCCTTCAAGTGAAGTGATAATTAGATGAGAAGAAATTCCTGGTTGTGACACAAGTGAGCTAGAGTCTTTTTGTAATATCTGCTTAAAATTTAATTCTAATCTTTCATAGAACTGATTAGTTGCATCAACTACATTTTGCTCATTTGCACTTAAAGCCTCTCTAGATAAAAGCCTGGCAAAGCCCTTATTCTTTTCGATAAATAAAATACAAAACATAAATAAGTTTTTTGCATTTTGTTCTGCACTATCTTTGCTTTTCTTTACTTCTGCACATTTTGAAATTATTGTCTCATCGCAAAACGAAAACAATTCTAAATAAATAGATCTTTTGCTTGGGAAATGTCTGTATAAAGCAGCCTCAGTTATTGATGATTTCTCCGCTAAGAGAGCAGTTGTGACTTTCGAAAGATTTCTTTCCTCTAGCAAACTTGCCAGAGATTGAAGAATGATTTGTTTCCTATTTTCTTTGGGCATCTCTATTATTCTAAATTAATATTCTCATTAGGTAAGAATTTTTTTAACTCTGTAAGAAAGTTATCTTGAATTATTTTTAGGGATTCTTCATTATCAGCTTCAAATCTCAAAACAAGCTTTGGTGTTGTGTTTGATGCTCTCAATAAAGCCCAACCATTTTTAAATGAAGCACGAAGACCATCAGTAAAATCTTTTTCCCCATCAATTGAAGCATTTTTAATAAAATCCTCTATTATTTGGAATTTCTTTTCTTCGGGAACATCTATATTGAGCTCAGGTGTTGAGAAAGAAACAGGTAGATCATCTAATAACATATCAAGTGACGACCCTGTCTCATTAATTATATCTATAAGCCTTATTGCTGAATAATGTCCGTCATCAAATCCATACCAAATGTCATTAAAGAAAATATGACCACTCATTTCACCACCTAAAACCGCATTATGCTTTTTAATATTATTTTTTATATGGAAGTGGCCGGTTGGACTCATAAACGGTATTCCCTTGCTATCTTTAATTATTTTTGGAAGAAAATCTGAACACTTCACATCGAAAACAATAGTTTTATTATTTTGATTCGATAGGATCTTTTTTGAAAAGATCATCATCATTTGATCTGGATATATCAATTTTCCTGAGGAGGTTACTGCACCAAGCCTATCTCCATCTCCATCGAAAGCAACTCCAATATCAGCATTAGTATCTTTTACTTTTTGAATCAGGTCGACTAAATTTTTTTCTTTGCCAGGATCGGGATGATGGTTTGGAAAATTACCATCAACATCACAAAAGAGTTCTATAACCTCACAACCAACTGCTCTTAATAGATCTGGAGCAATAATTCCTGCTGCTCCATTTCCGCAATCAACTACTACCTTGAGTTTTTCGAAGCTGAAACAGTCTGCTACTTCTTCTATATAGCTATCCTTAATATCTAAAAATACATTACTACCATTCGCACATTCTAATCTAGTATCCATTTGAGAAAATGCCCAAATTTCTGTACCTGAGACAGGCTTATCATCTATGACTAGCTTTATACCATTATAATTTTTGGGATTATGGCTACCAGTGAGCATAATTCCTGATTTAGAGGCTATTTTTTTTGCTGCATAATATAAAAGTGGACTTGTTACTAGACCTATATTTATTGTATTGATTCCATTTTTATTTAAGGACTCCTGAAGAGAATCTAAAAGCGTTGGACCAGATAATCTTCCATCTCTACCAATGACAATCTCATCTACCGATTCCTTATGACACTTAAGCGCAATAGATTTGGCTATTTTTGAAATTGTGTCTTCATTAAGTTCATCAGGAACTATTCCTCGTATGTCGTATTCTCTAAATATTGATTTGTGAAGTTCTGGCATTTACTTTGGATTTGATAGCATGTTTGTCATAATACCTTCGATTTTATTATTTATAAATAAAATAAAATGTTTGATTTAACTTACAAAAATAAAAAAATATGGAGGAATGGAAAGCTTATTTCATGGGATGAGTGCAACGTTCACTCGCTGACACATACACTTCATTATGGTGTTGGAGTTTTTGAGGGTATTCGCGCATATAACACAAAAGATGGACCTGCTATTTTCAGAGTGGAAGAGCATACACATAGACTTTTTGAAGCAGCAAAAGTAGTTAATATTAAGATTCCATACTCCCCAGAAACTTTGATTGAAGCTCAAAAAGCTGTTTTATTGGAGAATAATTTTGAAGAGGCCTACATAAGACCAATTATCTATCTTGGAAATGAGACATTGGGCTTAAGAGCAGAAGATTTATCTGTGAATGCAATAGTGGCTGCATGGGAATGGCCTTCTTATATGGATCCAGAATCAAAACAAAAAGGTATTTCAGTAGTTAAATCTCCTTATAAGCAATATAAGAATCCAAATTGGTCAAACTATAAAATAACAGGCACTTATGTAAATTCAGTTGTTGCTTTACAAGATGCTGTAGCTAGAGGGGCTGATGAAGCATTGATTCTCGATAATGATGGTTATATTTCAGAGGGAAGCGGTGAAAATATCTTTTTTATAAAGGATGGCCTCATAAATACTCCAACAACAAATAATTGCTTGAACGGCATAACTAGACAGTCGGTTATAAAGATCGCAGATGACCTTGGTTATAAAGTTAATGAAGGCAACTGGTCATATGAGGAAATTATAGAATGTGATGAAGCATTCTTTACAGGTACAGCAGTTGAAGTTACTCCAATAACAAAAATTGATGATAAGGTAATTTCAAATGGATCTGTTGGTGAAATTACAAAAGAAATACAAAAAACTTATGAGAACGCAGTTTTTGGAATTGATAATTCAAGAAACTGGCTAACATACATCAAATAATATTTTGCAAAAATTAAAGATCGCACTGCTCAGTTATAGAAGCGCACCTTTTTCAGGAGGTCAGGGGATTTTTGTAAGAGAGTTATCAAAAGCACTCACAAAAAGAGGCCACAAGGTAGACGTCATTTCTGGACCACCTATGCCAACTCTTGATTCAGGAATTGGACTAATAAAACTAGAGGGATTAAATTTATTTGAAACATTTAACTTCAAAGATAGAGTTAAGAAGCTTTGGAATAAAAAAAATAAAAATCGTTTAGATTATTATGATTTCTTTACAACCTTAATAGGTGGATTCCCAGAAATGTATTCTTTTGGTGAAAGGGCAAAAGAGTATCTTTTGAAAGGAAAAGATTATGACATTATCCTAGACAATCAATCATTAAGTTCGGGTATGCTTGAGATTCAAAAAAAATATCCATTTATTGAGATAATCCATCATCCAATTACAAAAGATTTTAAATACGATCTAATTTATTCAAATGGAATAATTCAAAGATTCTTTAAAAAAAGGTGGTATTCATTCCTTAAAATGAATAAAAAAGTTGCACCAAAAATAAAGAAAATTATAACTCCATCCAAAAACTCAAAAAAAGATATTTGCCAGGATTTTATGACTAACCCAAATAATATTAAGGTTATTCCAAATGGCTTGGATCTTTCAATTTTTAAAATCAATGAAACTATTAGCAAAGAAGAATTCAAGATTGTTACTGTTGCAAGTGCAGATGTTCCTCTTAAAGGTTTAGATACAACGCTCAAAGCCATTTCATTAACTCGAAAAAGCTTTCCAAATATCAAACTTTCAGTGGTAGGAAATCCAAGGGAGAATGGCCATACCGAGAGAGTTATAAGAGAATTAGACTTAACCAACTACGTTTCCTTTAAAACTAATTTATCTAAGGAAGAGGTCGCCCATGAGTATCAATCCAGCTCGATTGCAATTGTAAGTTCTTTATATGAGGGTTTTGGTTTTCCAGCTGCAGAGGCAATGGCGTGTGGTACTCCAATTATTTCTTCCAATGCTTCGGCACTTCCTGAAATTGTTCAAGAATTTGGCCAGTTATATGTACCAGGAGATCACAAGATGCTTGAAGAGTGTATTATAAAATTTTTTCAAAATAGGCTATTGTTTAACGATCTTGCAAAAGAAGGCAGCTTGCATGCACATGAAACTTTTAATTGGGAGAAAATTGCTTTAGATTACGAGACACAATTCCTAAAAAGTATAGAAAAATTTAAGTAATGCTGACCTTTAATTTTCAAAATATAAAACCAACAAAGGATTCCTTTATGCTTGATGCAGGATGTGGTCCAGGAAGGCATATATTTGGTTTTATGGATCAGTTTTCTGATGTAACTTGTGTCGGTCTAGACTTAGATTTTGATTCACTTCAGGAAGGCAAAAATAATTTGACTTTGTTTAGTTCAATTTCAAACAAAGAGTCTACTTTTCTTCAAGGCTCAGTTTATAACCTGCCTTTTAAAGATAACTCTTTCGAAACCATAATCTGTTCTGAGGTACTTGAGCACGTTGCAGATGTTGATGCAACCTTGAAAGAACTTACCAGGCTAATAAGACCAGGAGGGAATTTGCTTGTTAGCGTCCCTTCTTATTATCCAGAAAAGATCTGTTGGCTTCTATCAAAAGAGTACCAAAAAATGCCAGGAGGTCACGTAAGAATCTTTAAAAAAAGTACTCTCCAGGAAAAAGTAGAAGAAAAGGGTTATAAATTAGAGATGACAGAAAAGTATCATGCCCTTCATAGTCCTTATTGGTGGCTAAGATGTTTATTTTGGTCATCTCAAGAAAATAATTTTCTCGTTAATATCTATAAAAAGATCTTAGAAATTCAGATCTTAAGAAATCCACCAATATTGAGAATCTTAGATAATCTTCTCAATCCATTTCTTGGAAAAAGTACTTCTTTTTATTTCAAGAAGTTATGAAAAAAATAAAAAATAAGCTTGCCCCTGCCAAGGACTGGATCATTAAGAATCAAAATAATAATGGGGCTATTAATTGGGACCAAAGAGGAAAATGTGATCCATGGGATCATTGTGAATGTTTAATAGCTTTGGCAATATATGAAGAATGGGATCCATTCATCAGAGGAGTTNACTGGTTCTTTGATAATCTTAATTCNGAAGGTCTTATACCATCTGAATTTAAAAATGATGAAATTACNAAAGATTACTATGAAAGNCATCATGCTCCATATATTTTCCTTCCTNTATATCAGAAATTTTTAATTGATAANGATATTGATTACATAANGCAATACAAAAAACAAATACAAACTATATACAAAACGACTTTAGCTTTTGCAGATTCGCAAGGTTTCTTATTTTGGGCAAAGGATGAAAAAGGATTTTCTGATAACTCCCTTGTTACTGCGTCATGCTCTGTTCACATTTCTTTAAAAATATTTGAAAAGATCGCTGACATTATTGGGCTAGATTATTCTCATGACGAAATTTTGTTAAATGAAGAAAAAATTAACTCAAAAAGATTTGATCGTGATGGTATTAGTAGAAAGAGGTTTTCAATGGATAATTATTATCCTTTTTTATGCGGTATCGGGAATGATGAAAAGATTGATAATGCTTTAGGTGATTTCTATAAAGCGGGATTGGGTATCAAGTGTGTCATCGAAGAACCATGGGTAACCTTTGCTGAATCATCAGAATTTATTATTAGTATGGTAAAAATGAAAAAAAATGAAGATGCTAAAAAGATTTTAAAAGAAATAATGAAATTTCAGGATAACAGGGGAATATTTCCTACTGGCTATCAATATAAATTAGATATCTTATGGCCTGATGAGTTTTCAACTTGGACAAACGCAGCGGTCATTATTGCTGCAGATTGTGTTTTTGGGATATCAAAATATAAGAATGTATTTTTAATATAGTTTTTTTAAGGCTACTAAGCTTTTTACTCTACCAACAAGTTCGAAGTTCTCAACTAATGCCTTTTCATAAATTTCTTTTGGTGCCTGACCTCCTTCTAACTCAGAGTCGTAAATATCATGAATTGCAAGGATGCCTCCTTTTCTAATTTTATTTTTCCATGACGAGTAGTCGCTTCTTGCTGACTCAAAGGTATGACTCCCATCAATAAAAATAAGATCTATATCATCTTCAAGTTTTTTTGATGCTGCAACAGAGTTATCAATAATTGGAATTACGGTTTCAATGAGACCAGATTTTTTAATATTTTCTATAAACAAAGGATACGTATCTACTCTATTATTTTCAAAATCATATATTTCCTGATCAAAATACTCTTCCCCAAATTGCTGTTCTTCTGATCCCATATGATGATCAATAGAAAATAATTTTGTATTATTTTCTTTGCATGCTAGGCCCAAATAACATGCAGATTTGCCACAGTATGAACCAATTTCAACTGCAAATCTTTCTCTGCATTCTTTAGATGCGAGTTCATAAAGAAATTTACCTTCATTTGGATGCAGAAAGCCTTTAATTTTTTCAAACTTGGCAAATTCAGCGCGCATAAAATTTTTCTTTTCCCAAAGTGGATTTAAATCTTCTGTGTTGCCATAGATACTCATCAGGATTATCTCTTATAGAGGTCTCAATATGCGAGGAAATATCTTGAATCATTGATTGTGTATCTGTGATATTAACTTCTTCAATAGAGAGTATTAATTTATCTAACTCGTAGTATGAATCCAAAAACAAAACATTACATTGAGTTGCATCTACTATCTTTATCGGTGCATTTGTAGTTGCAGTTTTCACTCCAAAAAAGTCTACATTTATGCTGTTTTTTAATCCATAATCTTGATCAATTGCATAAAGCACTGTTTTGCCTCTCTTAAGCCATTTAATAAAGGTAATCGGTTTATTTTTGTCAGCGAGTGCATTAAGGCCTCTTAACCTCCCAGCACTTTGGACTTTTTGCATGTAAGTTGAGTTGTGAGCTCTTTCAACTCCATAAAGCTCACAATGCATGCCGAGTATTCTTGAATCTAGCTCGAGATGATGAGAATGCTTAAAAATAAGAAGATTGCCTTTGGCGGAATTAAGCTTATCCAAACCAGAAATCTCATACTTTAAAAAAGAATTTATCTTTGCATCACTCCAAAACCATGCTTTTCCAGTATCAAATAATCCTCTAACCATTGACTTGGTATTTTTATTAAAAAGATTTCTTTTTTCTTTCTCATTTAAGTTAGGAAAAGCAACATCAATATTCTTTTACTAAATATATTTCTTTTAAGATTTGGATTTTTAAAGAAATAAAAAAATAAGCCTTGAAGAATTTTTTGGAAAGTTAAGGGACAGGAAATAACTTGCCTCCAGAAAAATATCCCCACTTTTTGATTAATAAATTTCATTTAAATCCCATTGCACAGTTATTATACTAATCAAAGTAATAAACTATGCTTATCTTTATTTATAATTTCATTTTTCTGATTTTAACCCCAATATTTATAATCAGAATCCTCCTTAAAGGAATTAAAGATCCAAATTATTTAATAAATTTTAAGAATAGATTTGGCGTAATATCTAACACTAAAGAATCTGATCTTGAAAAAATATGGTTTCACTCAGTGAGCTTAGGAGAGGTAATTTCATCAAGCGACCTAATTAGGCAGCTATCTAAAGATCATCAAATCATTTTAACAACCACAACGGGAACAGGTTTTAAAAAGGCAAATGAACTTTTCTTAGGCGATGAAAAGGTTCAAATTGCATATGCACCATGGGATTTTTATTTTTTTACTCTTATCTTTTTAGCCAAGATAAAACCAAAGGCAGCTATATTTTTTGAAACAGAAATCTGGCCGAACTCAATTTATTTGTGCAAATCAAAAAATATTCCTTCAATTATTTGCAATGCGAGACTTTCTAAACAAAGTTTTGAAAGCTATATGAAGCTCAATATCTTTTTAAGAAAAGTCTTTGCCAATATCACACTTGTTTTAGCCCAAGGAGATGAGGATAAGAATTACTTTAGTCAACTTGGCTGCAAGAATACTCATGTGACTGGCTCAGTCAAATTCGATCAAAATCCTGCTATTAATAGAATAGGCGCATCAAACATTCAAAAGTTTTTGGATAATCCTTACTTCCTTGCAGCCTCTACACATGAGGGTGAAGATAAGATTATTTTAGAATCTTTTAATTTAATAAAAAAAGATTATCCATTAATGAAATTAGTTGTTGTTCCTCGTCATCCAGAGAGAGCTCACAAAATAAAATCGCTTTTTCTCAGAATGGGAGCAAATTCTATTTACGAGAGCGAAGTAGGAAGTAAATCAGATATTTTAATTATTCAATCTCTTGGGATTCTTCCTCTTTTATATTCAGATGCTGAATTAGCTTTTGTTGGAGGAAGTTTAGTCAATAGAGGAGGGCATAATGTAATAGAGCCTGCAATAGCAAAATGCCCATTTATTTTAGGCGAAAATTATTTTAATTTTAAAAATATTGTTGATGCATTCATTAATGCCAATGCAACATATATTGTAAAGACACCCAGAAACATTTATGAAATCTTTTCTAAAATATATAAAGATCAAAATAATATTAAAGAAAATATGATCCAGAACGCAAATTCAGTTATTGATAAGAATATCGGAGCAACATCGCGTCAACTTTCATTAATTACGGCAAGCTTCACAATTGCAGAATAGCGAACTAACAAAAAAAATTATTACCCTTGTTGGGCCAACTGCTTGCGATAAGACGACAACNGCAATTCATCTCGCAAAGAAATTTCCACTATCTATAATAGGAGTCGATTCGGTGCAAATTTATAAAAAATTTGATATTGGATCTGCAAAGCCACCNCAGAAAATTCTTGAACAGTATAAACATCACCTAGTCGATGAAGTTGATCCACAAAATATTTTTTCGGTTAAAGATTTTTATAACCAGACTCATAGACTAATTTTACAAGCCCATTCAGAGCATAGAGTTCCTTTGCTTGTTGGAGGAACGATGATGTACTTCAATGCTCTTTTTAAAGGGATAAATGACATACCTGCAGGAAATGAAATAATTAGGGACGAACTTCAAAAAGAACTAGAGGTAAATGGAATAAAAAAACTTTTCAATGATCTGGAAAGGGTCGATCCAGAATCTGCAAGAGTAATTAAACCAAATGACAAACAAAGAGTAATTAGAGCTCTAGAAGTTTTTAAAATATCTAGTAAAAAGTTATCTGATTTTAAAAAAGCAAAAATTATCAATATTTTCGAAGAGTATGATTTTGTTAACATTGGAATTTTTCCAGTGGATAGAGAAAAACTCCAAAATAAAATAAGAGAAAGAGTCCAGCGAATGATTGGCATGGGTCTTCTCGAGGAAGTGAAAGAAATAAGTGGATTAAAGAATATTCCTAAAAATCATCCTGCCCTTAATTCAATTAATTATAAGGAGGCGATTCAAGTTATTAATGGCGAATTAGATATAAGCAATCTTGAGGATCAGTGTGTAATTTCAACAAGACAACTGGTAAAAAGACAATTAACTTGGATGAGAAATTTTACTTTCTCAAAAACTTTCAAAACTGACAAATTAATAGAAGTAGAGAAATTTTTAAAAGAGCAAATTTTTTAAATAGTTTATTTAATTATTCTCTTTCATCCATATATTAATGTTAAACATATATAATAAGCACTATGAATTGGGACAATAAAGATAATAAAGATCCTTGGGGTAATCGCTCTAATGGAAATGATCAAGACTTCGATGACCTTTTGAAAAGGTTCTCTTCTATATTGGGTAGTAAGTCAGGTGGTGGAAATGGCTCTTCATCTGGTGGCGGATTTAATTTTTCACCGAGTAGATTTCTTGGTTATGGTCTTTTTATATTGGCAATTGTCTATCTTTCTGCATCTATCTATACAGTGCAACCCGGTGAGAGAGTAGTTATATTAAGACTAGGTCAGTATCATAAAGAAACAACAGAAGGCCTTAACTTTATGCTGTTTGGAATAGATCAAAGGTTCAAAGAGGATGTTGCGCTTACAAGAAGATATTCACAAACTGCGAACATGCTTACACAAGACGAAAATTTAGTTGATGTAACGGTATCAGTCCAATATAGAATTAGTAATATTAAAGATTTTGTTCTTAATGTAAGAGATCCAGAAGCTAGTCTAAGAAAAGCTACAGAGAGCGCACTAAGATTTGTTGTTGGTGACAATTCCTTAGAACAAACACTAACAGTAGGAAGAGAACAAATTGCTCAGGATGTAGGAGAGAGGCTTCAAGAGTATCTCGATATTTATCAAGCAGGTTTAATAGTTCAGCAAGTAAACATAGAGAAAACAGATCCTCCTGGCGCAGTAAAAGCTGCTTTTGACGATGTTGTTGCGGCAAGAGAAGATAAAATTAGACTTCAAAATGAGGCTGAGAGATATGCACTAACAATCGTTCCAGAAGCCAGAGGTCAGGCAGAGGCTACAATTAAAGCCGCTGAGGCCTATAAAGAGCAAGTAATTCTGACAGCTGAAGGTGAGGTGGTAAGATTTAACGAAGTTTATGACGAGTATAAAAAGAATCCAGAAGTTGTCAGGAAGAGAATTCATCTCGATGCAATGAAAAAAGTTTACTCGGATTCAACAAAAATTATGATAGATGTTAATGATGGAAGCAATATTACTCTTCTTCCATTGGGCGATATATTGCAACAAACTAAAGATGAGGATGAGGATTAAAAATGTCATTTAAGAATTCAACTGTATTATTTTCTTTACTCGCAGTACTCTTGCTTGTTAATAGCTTTTTTATAGTCGATGAACGTGAGAAGGCTATTGTTCTTCAGTTTGGAGAAACAGTTAGAGAAAATGTTGACGTTGGTTTTCATTTTAAATTACCTATTATCCAAGAAGTAAAAAAGTTTGATGCCAGATTAAGGTCCCTTGATGAAGAGCCTGATAGAATACTTACCGTAGAGAGTAAATATCTTCTAGTTGATTCTTTCATAAAATATAAAATTAGCGACGTACTTCTTTTCTATAAAGCTACGGGCGGAAGTTTCAATAATCTTAATAATCTTTTGGGGCAGAGAACTGAATTTGAGTTAAAAAATCAGTTTGGTAAAAGAACAGTTACTGAAGTGGTTTCAGGTGAAAGAGATGAGCTAATGAGCACAATGAGAGATAACCTAGCATCATCTGTTGTTGATCTTGGAATAGAAGTTATTGACTTTAGAATCAAACGAATAGATCTACCATCAGAATTAAGTAACTCAGTATATGAAAGAATGAGAACCGAAAGAAAGAGACTTGCTGAGGAACTTAGATCAGAGGGAAAAGAAATTTCTAGGGAAATAACAGCCTCAGCTGACAAAGACAGAATAATTATCTTAGCTGAAGCAAATAAACTCTCTCAACAATTAAGAGGAGAGGGTGAAGCAACTGCTGCAGCAATATATGCTGAAGCTCATAATCAAGATCCTGAGTGGTATGAGTTTATTAGGACGATGGAATTGTTGCCTGATGCATTTAGCAATAAATCAGATGTAATGTTGATTGATTCAGATCAAGAAATCCTTAAATATTTCAAAGACTCTTCCGGCGAAGAAAAATAAAATGTCTAACAATACCCTTATCCTTGGTCTGCAATGGGGAGACGAAGGTAAAGGCAAAATTGTAGATGCACTAAGCGAAAATGTTTTTGCAGTATGCAGATTCCAAGGTGGTCATAATGCTGGGCACACAATAAAAGTTGACGGTGTCCAAACTGTTCTTCATTTAATTCCCTCAGGGGTTCTTCATCGGAGTGTCAAATGTCTTATTGGAAATGGCGTTGTCTTATCGCTTGAAGCTATCAAGAAAGAAATTAAAGGATTGGAAGAATTTGGTGTAGAAATTCAAAATCGACTTCATATAAGTGAAAATTGTCCATTAATTCTTCCGAGTCATATAAAAATTGATCAAGTAAGAGATAAAGACGAGTTTATTGGAACAACAGGAAGAGGTATTGGGCCAGCATATGAAGACAAGGTTGGAAGAAGAGCAATAAGATTTGGTGATTTGAAAGATGAAACATTGTTAAGAAAAAAAGTATCAAGATTAATAAAAATTCATAATAAACTTTTAAAACATTTTTATGATTCTGAACCATTTTCTGAAGATGAGATACTTAATAACCTTTTATCCTACAAAGATTTTGCTGAAAGTTTTTCTATAAATACAACTGATCTATTAATGGCTTGGGCTGAGGAAGGAAAAGAGGTCCTGTTTGAGGGGGCTCAGGGAACTTTTCTTGATATTGATCATGGGACATATCCTTATGTGACATCATCAAGTACAACAATTGGTGGAGTTTCCTCTGGCCTTGGAATAGGGCCAAAACATATTAATAATGTGATAGGTGTTGTTAAAGCATACGCCACAAGAGTTGGAGAGGGACCGTTTACAACAGAACTGTTTGATAAAGATGGGGATGAAATTGCTAAACGAGGTAATGAGTTTGGAGCAACAACTGGCAGACCTAGAAGGTGCGGGTGGCTTGATCTAGTTGCTTTAAAAAAAGCAATTTTTATTAACTCTGTCGATAGTTTATGTATAACTAAAGCTGATGTATTGGACACCTTTGAAAATATAAATGTTTGCATTGATTATGATGGAGAAAATCCAGTCTATAAATCTTTTGAAGGATGGCAAGAAGACACTTCTCAATTTAGTTCATATGATGAACTCCCACAAAAACTTAAAGACTATATAAAATTTATTGAAGAGTTTGTTAATTGCAAAGTAAGTATTATTTCTGTTGGCCCATCAAGAGAGCAAAGTATTCATTTGTAAATCTTATCTAAACTTGCATTAATAAATTTATAAGAATCTGGATTAGAGAATTTCTTTGTTAATCTTATACATTCATCAATGACAACGTTTCTTGGAGCTATTTTCATATCCATTTCAATTATACCGAGGCATAAGATGGCTTTATCAATAAGTTCAATCTCATTTTTACTAATGCTCATTTCTTTTGAAATAATTTCTTCTATAAATTCATTCTTTTTTATAAGGGTATCCAAGCAAAGCTTAAATCTTTTGAAGTCTACTTTTTTAGATTTATGCTCTTTTTTAAATTGTTCTAGGATTTCTTTAGATGGAGTGTTTTCAAATAAGTATTGATAGATTGCTTGAACTATTACTTCTCTGGTTTTAACAGCTAACTTATGTTTCGCAAGATTTTTCATTAATCAGAGCCAATAGTGCGTTTGCATTATTTGTTGTTGTTGAGATATATCTTCGTTCTAGTTGATCTTTAGTGTCAACGCAAAGCACACCATTTATTACTGAAACATCAGGATAATCAAGGGCAAGTTGTCCTAATGACCTAAAAGTTTCAGTACTGACCAAATCATAATGAGAAGTTTCACCTCTAATAATTATTCCAATCGCAAGAATTCCCAAAGTTTTAGACGAAATCTTTGCCTTTGCTAGGGCTGGTATTTCCAATGATCCAGGAGCTTTATGTACTTTAATTTTACAATTTGTAGATTCTAAAATTTCTAGAGCCGTATCAGACATCTCATTTATAAAATCTTTGTACCAGCTAGTATGAATTATTAAAATTTCATCATTTTTAGTCATTTTCAAAACCTACTATTTCAATATTAAATCCAGATATATTGTTGTATTGGGTTGGAGTCCCCAAAACTTTTATTTTTGTTAAGCCAAGATCTCTTAAAATTTGAGATCCAGCACCAATAACTCTTCTACTTTTTTTTGTTAATTCTTTTCCTTCAAGAAGTGAAAGCCAATAGCTGCTTGCATCTCGATGATTAATTAAAACAAAAACACCAGCTTCTGACTCTGATATTTTTTTCAATGAACTTCTTACGGACCACTTTTTTCCAAGATCATTAATTGCTAATGTATCTTGTAAAACACTTTGTGTTTGAACTCTTACCAAGGGAGCATTTGCATTTTGTACATCACCTTTTGATAAGGAAAAGTGGAAATTTTTCTCAAGCATATCTTCCCAAATTCTTAATTCAAATTCACCAAAATCTGTTTCAACTGATTTTCTCTCCACTTCTCTAACAGTTGCCTCAGTTGTAAGCCTAAAATCAATTAGGTCAGCAATGGTGCCAATTTTTAAATCATGTTTTTTTGCAAATTCAATAAGATCATCTCTTCTTGCCATAGAGCCATCGTCATTCATAATCTCACATATAACTCCTGATGGAGTAAATCCTGCAAGTTCAGCGAGATCACAAGATGCTTCAGTATGACCAGCTCTAGCCAAAACTCCTCCATCCATTGCTTGAAGTGGGAAAATATGACCAGGTTGGGCTATATCTTCTTTTGTTGAACTAGGATTAACTGCTGCGAGGATTGTTGTTGCTCTATCTTGAGCAGAAATACCCGTAGTAATTCCTTCTTTCGCTTCTATGGATACAGTGAAAGCAGTCTTATTACTTGATTCATTTGAATCAGTCATCTGCTTCAAGCCTAATACAGAACATTTTTCTTTAGTAAGTGTAAGACAAATTAAGCCTCTACCATGCTTTGCCATAAAGTTAACAATATCTGAATCAACTGTATCTGCAGCACAAACGAGGTCACCTTCGTTTTCTCTATCTTCATCATCAACGATAATGACAATTTTTCCTTCTTTAAGGTCTTGAATGATTTCTTTTGTTGTATTCATGTTCTTCTTAAATAAGTTTCTTTAGTATCATGTTTAATTTGAAGTGTGGATTTTAAATCAAAACCGAAGCTTTCTATAGTTTTATTTTTAAACCAAGGTACTCCTTCATCTCCTAGCTTATTTTTTGACTTGTAAATAATAACTTCATCAACTAGATTTTTACTTAGGAAGGCATTTACTAATTTTGGACCTGCCTCAATGAGGACTGAATTTATTTCAGAATTTGATAACTCTTTTATTAATGCATTTAAATCATTTGAACGCTCAATTTTTACATCACCNGTCTTAAAAAAGTTATATTTCNNATNAACTGGTTGCGATGTCAAAAGTATTTTTTTTGGTTGATTAACTTCGAAATTAACTCTTGNATTCATTTTAGGATTATCATTTCTGAGCGTATTTCCGCCGGTAATGATCACATCGAATTCTGCCCTAACGACTTGAACATCATCTCTTGATTCCTCTGAGGTAATCCAAGTAAATTTATTATCTTTTCTATGAGACATACCATCAGAGGAAGATGCCATTTTTATAGACACGTAAGGTCGCTTGTGAGTATTTTTATAAAAGAAATGTTTATTAAGCTTAATTAAGTCCTCTTCAAAAAAACCAGAAATAACTTGAATTCCATTTTTCTCTAGTTGCTCAATCCCAGAACCAGCTACTTTTGGGTTTGGGTCTTTAATACCAATTACTACTTTTTTGATTCCTGACTTAATGATTGCATCTGTGCAGGGTCCTGTTTTTCCATGATGACAGCAAGGCTCTAGAGTGCAATATAAGGTTAATTTTTGATAATCCTTTTCTAAAATTTTGTTATTCTTGTAGAGACTTTCAAGTGCATTAATTTCAGCATGATTTGAGCCATACCTCATATGATAACCCTCTGCAATAATTTCATTTTCATTTACTATTACACATCCAACCATTGGATTTGGTTTAGTTAAATATTTACCTTTNGAGGCAATATCAATAGCCCTTTTTAAAAAAACTTCATGCATTATTTCTTTTTAGATTTTTTTTTATCTTCTTTATTAAGAGATTTTATTTCATCAGAAAAGTCATTTATGTCTTGAAAATCCCTATAGACAGATGCAAATCTAACATATGCAACTTGATCCACATCTTTCAAGGCATTCATCATAATTTCTCCAATTTTTTCGGAGGGGATTTCTCTTTCTCCAAGCACCCTTATGTCACTGAGTATCTTTGAAAAAAGAGCATCTGTTTTTTCAGATGATAGAGGTCTTTTTTCAAGAGCTCGCAACATTCCTTTTTTTAACTTAGATCCATTAAATTCCTGCCGCTGACCATCATTTTTGATAATTTTTGGGAGAGCCAGATCAGCAACTTCAAAAGTTGTAAATCTTGCATTGCAGACATCACACTTCCTTCTTCTTCTAATCTGAGAACCATCAGCAAATATTCTTGAGTCAATTACCTTTGTGTCTTCTGCTTGGCAAAAAGGACAGTACATTATTTATAAACCGGAAAATCTTTACATAAAGAAAGAGCTTCATTTTTAATTTCTTCAATTTTTTGGTCATTATCCAAATCAAGCACTATGTCACATATCCAGTTTGAAATTTGGATAATTTCATCTTCCTTAAAGCCTCTTGTTGTTACCGCAGGTGTTCCAAGTCTTATTCCTGATGTTATGAAAGGTGACTGTGGATCATTAGGAACAGCATTTTTGTTTACTGTTATATTTGCTAACCCAAGCTTATTTTCTGAATCTTTTCCTGTTATACCTTTGTTTCTGAGATCAACAAGAATCATATGATTTTCAGTTCCACCCTTTATTACATCAACTCCTCTTCCAATAATCGTCTTCGCCATAGTTTTTGCATTACTAATGACTTGAGACATGTAGGTTTTAAATTCAGGTTCAAGAGCTTCTTTGAAACAAACCGCTTTTGCAGCGACTACATGCATTAGAGGGCCACCTTGAGAGCCTGGAAAAACAGCAGAATTTAATTTTTTTTGTATTTCCTCATTTTCCTTTGCAAGAATAATACCAGACCTCGGACCTCTCAATGTTTTNTGTGTTGTAGATGTTACGACATCTGCAAAAGGGATAGGAGAAGGATACATTCCTGCCGCAACAAGACCTGATATGTGTGCCATATCGACTAGGAAATAAGCATTAACTTCATCTGCTATTTCTCTAAATATACTCCAATCAATCAAACCNGANAAAGCAGAAAAACCCGCAATAATTAGTTTTGGGTNNTGTTTTTTTGCTAAATCACGGACTTGATCATAATCAATATCATGTGTTTCNGAATTNAGACCATATTGNAAAGATTTATAGTTTCTTCCTGAGAAATTAACTTTTGATCCATGCGTAAGGTGCCCACCATGATCAAGACTCATTCCGAGTATTGCATCATTTGGCTCAAGTAATGCTAAATATGCTGCAGCATTTGCTGATGAGCCTGAATGAGGTTGAACATTTGCATAATCCGCATTAAAAAGTTCCTTAGCTCTCTCAATTGCTAATTTCTCAGCAATATCAACAAATTCACAACCCCCATAATATCTTTTGTCTGGATATCCTTCAGCATATTTATTTGTCAATACAGAGCCCTGCGCCTGTAGCACCCTCTGGCTTGCATAATTTTCCGAAGCTATAAGCTCAATATGTTCTTCTTGCCTAACCATTTCCTTCTCAAAGGACTCCCAAAGTTCAGCATCATATAGTTCAATATCTTTTTTATCAGAAAAAATTGCATCAGTTTTATTATTAGATTTCTTACCAAGTAAAGACATTTTTTAAATTTCTCCCAAAATGACAACTATAAACAGTAACTCGCCAATATATTCTAAATGAACTAAGGTTTTTTGTGGATAAAAGTTTTTTTTCTTTTTGGGTATAATTTTTTACAGATCCGACACTTTAGCCCAAAACATTCCCTTGCTTGACAATACTCTCTTCCCCAAAAAATAAATTGCAAATGTAGGTCATTCCAATTTTCTGGTGGAAATATCTTTTTTAAGTCCTTTTCTGTTTGTAAAACGTTTTTCCCTGATGTAAGACCCCATCTTTGAGCTAATCTATGAACATGAGTATCAACGGGAAAAGCTGGTTCTCCAAATGCTTGACTCATTAAAACCGATGCAGTTTTATGGCCAACCCCAGGTAACTTTTCTAACTCATAGAAACTTTCTGGAACCCTGCCGTTATGTTCTTTGAGCAATATTTTTGATAATTGTCTAATAGCTTTAGATTTTTTTGGTCCTAGACCACAAGGTTTAATTACTGAATATATCTTTTTCTCAGTAAGTTTTGACATTGAAAGTGGATCCTTGGCTAATTTAAATAATTTTGGAGTAACTTGATTTACTCTTTCGTCAGTACATTGTGCAGAGAGTAAAACTGCTATCAAAAAAGAGAAGTTGTCAAAATGATCAAGAGGTATTGGCGGACTGGGATATTTTTTAGCTAAAATTTCTTTAACTATTAATGCTCTATCTTTTCTTGTCATATAATAAATATTTAGAATAATTTTGAATGATTAAGTATAAAAAATATCTTTTAAAGCTTAAAGATGCATTTTTAGAAGAAAATGTACAAAACACTAAAATGCTTGATTTATATCTTAAATATCTTGAGGGTAATGCTACTGAACAAGATCTTGAGGATGCAAATAAGCAACTTGCAGAGATTTTAAAGAGTTTGGGTATGGGAGTCTTAGTAGTTCTTCCATTCAGTCCAGTCAGTATTCCTTACCTAGTCAAAAAAGCTCAAGAGAATAATATAGATATTATTCCAAAGTGGTATAAAGCTTTAAGAGAACAGGATGATAGATTAGAATAACTAAGTAAATTTTGGAGTAGATTATGAAAACAGCTGTAATAGTGGATAGTGTTAGAACAGGACTAGCAAAATCATTTAGAGGTGGATTTAATATGACTAGGCCCGACGAAATGTTGGCACATATTATAAATGCAACATTGGAGAGAAATCCCAATTTACCGCCAGAAGCTGTTGAAGATATCATAATGGGGTGTGGAAATCCTGAGGGTGCTCAAGGGCACAATGTGGGAAGGAATGCCGCGGTATTATCTAATCTACCCATTACCACTGGAGGCACAACTATAAATAGATACTGTTCTTCTGGAATGCAATCTATATCCATGGCGGCATCTCAAATTATGGCTGGTTGCTATGACACAGTTATTGCTGGTGGAGCAGAAACAATTTCTATGATGCAAGGAAAGCAGAATATGGATAATTTTGTTAATGAAAGACTCGCTGAAAAGTCTCCAGGGATTTACTATCCAATGGGAATGACAGCCGAAGTGGTAGCAAAAAGATATAACGTATCCAGAGAGGCTCAAGATGAGTATGCATTTGAGAGCCAAATGAGAACAGCAGCAGCTCAGCAAGCTGGAGCATACGATGATGAAATTATTCCAATGGATACGAAAATGCTTCTAATGAACAAAGAAACAGGTGATTCAAAAGAAATTGATTATTGTGTAGAAAAAGATGAGTGCAATAGACCAGAGACAACGCTCGATGGATTGGCTTCTTTAAAACCAGTTTTTGATCCAGAAAATGGATCAGTTACAGCTGGAAATTCTTCACAATTGTCAGATGGTGCATCTGTTACCTTGGTAATGTCAGAAGATAAAGCACTTGAGCTTGGTCTTAAGCCACTAGCTTATTTCAGAGGGTTCACAACCATGGGATGTGAGCCAGATGAAATGGGTATAGGCCCAGTTTTTTCCGTTCCAAAACTTTTAAATAACTACAACCTTTCTATGGATGATATAGATATTTGGGAGCTTAATGAGGCCTTTGCTGTTCAGGTAGTTTATTGCAGAGACAAGCTTGGTATTCCAATGGAAAAACTTAATCTTGATGGTGGGTCAATATCTATAGGTCATCCATTTGGTATGACTGGCTCAAGACAGGTAGGGCATATAGTTAGACAGCTTCAGTCTCATGACAAGCAATTCGGTGTTGTAACTATGTGTATTGGCGGCGGCATGGGAGCAAGTGGATTGTTTGAAAGATATCCTTCTTGATATCTGAATCTGACATTCTTAAATGCTTTCAACACCTTGTTGATAG
>JGI24820J26691_1000067_pt1 | contig 24913 bp, 21 predicted proteins | sample METZYME_5_50m_FD_26691 | JGI IMG/M metagenome (IMG submission 26691) | reverse complement strand
TTTAAAATCTCGTCAGTCTTCTGAGATAAATCAAAATAAGATACAATTCCGTCATAATCATCATCACACTCCTCTAATGCAGTTGGTACTATCAAATCGGGTGGATTTATGGTTTCAATTAAAAAACTACCGATAGAGAAGCATGTTGGATTTGAATCTGGGACAATCCTTGTAAAAATAGTTTGAGAGAAGGCAATAGAATTATCATATGAGTCTGGATTTTCTATCACGTTTAAATCATCAATGGCATCCTCCTCCGATTCATAATATGTAATAGTGAACTGATCTGAGCTCAATTGATTAATTATATTAATGTTTTGTTCATTTAAATCGAAAATACCATCCCCATCAATAATAAAATTATCGCAAGAATTTAAAGTGGGAAGATTGTCAACTTCTTCGGGAATATAGAATTCAACTAAAATTTCGTCAGAGGTAGTACAGTTTTCTGAAATTATGACATCAACAGAGTAAATACCAGTTTCAGAAACAACTAATGTAGAAGAATTTTCATCATCTAAAATAGCACCGTCTTTATACCAGTTATAAATTGTTTCCTCTAAAGTTTCATCAATTTGAGTATCAAGAATTATATTATTACCTAAACATTCTTCATTTCCAGACCCAACTAAAATATCATCTCCAAGATTAACTCCAAGATCAAAACTACCTGCCTCAAGAAATACCGCAGAGTCTAGAGAAGCATCTGATGCATCTGCAACTGCTAGCTTTATATGATAGGTTTCACCAATATTAACCTCAGCTTGGGCTATGAAGGGTACCGTCCTTCCGTCATAACCAATATCTGGTTCGGAAACAGGTGTGTAACCATGAAAATATTCTGGATTGGCAGCATCACACTCAAAATTAGCAGGGTGAATATTAGTGATAGCTATAGGAATATCCGTTTCTGGTATAACCGCTAAATTTGTAGTAACCCCATTTTGATCTGTCAATAAAAAAGCAAATACATCAGAGTAATTACACTCATAGTTTCCCATATCATATTCTTCGGATGCCATTATGAACCTGAAGCTTAGCTTATTAGATATTGGGACAAAATCAAATTCTATTATTGAGGCATTATTAGTATCATCTTCGATTAAACTGTCAAGATCTGAATCTCCAGGCCAACCGAAATCACCTGATGATGCACCCCCCATAGATTCGTTTGGACCAGTGGCTAAAAGAGCATTCCCTGTGGACAATATAATTCCTTCACTAAACGGAAAACCACCACTTGGTTCTAAAAAATGTGCAATTCCATTAACATCTCCAAAATCATTTCCACTACTCCAGGTAATATTCGAAACATCTGCACATAAATTATTAATTAAAACGTCTGTGACTAATTCCTCAACTGTATAGCATTCTTGGTCAATGGTTACATTTGGTGTGACAATCTCCGGGAAACCTGGCGTGATATTAACTTGAATTTCTATCCTATTGTATGAGTCGCACTCACCGTTTTCAAAAGGGGATACCCAATATGAATAATTTCCTTCTTCTAAAGCTCCAGGTTCAAATGAAGTTCCATAAAAAACAGAATCACCTCCATTTTCAGCCTCAAACCAATAAACTGAACCGTCTTCATCATCTGATGATGCGCTCAATGATATAAGTGCACAGTCAACTCCAACAAATGGTTCAACTGTTACTGTCGGTGGTGCTGATAAGCTTGTGCTTGATGAAAGGTTTAATTCGGGATCGCCAGGCATTCCTCCGTATTCCACAACATAACCTTTTGGTTGATATGGTCCACTGCTAGCCCCTGTATTTGTTAAATCATTCCAAGAGCCAATCACCCCTATACTATCGTCAGTGATGTGTGCGTAGTCCTCATCTCCAGCTTGATTTGGTTCAGAAGGGTTGGTATTCCAATTGCTGTACATACCAGTAACCGGACCACCTCCTGTTTCAGGACCTTGACCTACCCAAAATGGGAGGCCAGCTCCACCATTTTCTAAACCTTCAGGTCCAGTAACCCAATTCCATTCACCTTCGATTCCTTGATCGCTTGCACCAATCCATCCAGCGCCCCCTGCCTGTTCTGCAGATATTTGATTTTCTTCTTCTGAAAGAATTGTAACTAAATACCCTTGTAGACCATAATAATTTGAATTCTCTGCAGCCTGTTGCGCTTGAATCCATGTAATACCTGTCTGTTCAAAATAAACATAATAATGTTCTGTGGACGGAAGATAATTAGCATCACCAATTGTAAATGAGAATGATTTATCGGATGGATTAGGACTGCTTGAAATAAAAACTACTTCATAAACAGCATCAATAATATCAGAAATTAATAGTTCCTCACCTGAAAAACCCGTAATTTCAAGTTTTCCTTCATCATAACTCCAAGTTGTGTTTAAATCTGGATTTGAGCCTGTATATACTAATTGATCTTCACCTGGTGAATAACCCTCAGAAATTTGAATGTATAAAGCATCCAACGTTGTATCATCTGGATCTTCAATATTAAAAGATGTAACAATATTTTGAGAAGTTTGGGGACAATAGACTGCATTTCCCTCTGATGATATAACTGGTGGTAAGTTTTCCTGAGCTAGTATGCCCCAAGCTTGTAGACTAAAAAATAATGAAAAAAGTATTTTTTTAATTATTGAATGCATGCATGCTTTTTTTCGCTTAGCAAATATATATTTAATTACAACTCTTTTAACTTAAGAAATGTAAAATTAGGTAATATTAATTTGAGTTAATTATTTTAATGGTTTCTCTACCAAATTCGCCTAAAAATGGAAATGCAATCTCCTCGTATTCATAATTATCATCATTAAATATCTGATTTGAATTTACTTTCATCGCTATTGAAATTATAATTGATAATTTTTCAGTTTCAATAAATGCAGTTTCAGAAACATAGCCATATGCAAATCCAATCTTATTATAAATTTCAATTCCCTTAATCGGTTGATTAGTATCACCAAATACCAATAGGTTACTATATGTGTCATGGTATTTTTTATTATCATAACCTATGTCTTTCGGAGACTTATTCATTGAGCTGATTAAAAATGAAATTTGATTTTCTGTAAGCATTAAATTATTTTTTTTTCTCAGAAAAATTAACTTAGAAAGATTATGTAACTCTTCTAAGGGAATATAATTTTTTTCAGAAAAATTCATTGGTTTATTAATGATTCTTCCATTTTCGTTCATATATCCAACCCCTTTTTTTAACCCATTAATATCTAAAGGATTTATTTTTTTATTTAACGATCTATTAAATTTTATTGGCGAATCATTTACAAAAAATGTTAGCTCTTTTGTCTCTAATTTTCCAGCATTAATTGTTTCCAGTCTGTGAAATATTCTGGATCTTGTCATCCCTTTTTCTTTTAGTTTCTCATTGATATAATCTTGTCCTAAAAACTCAAATAAACGGTTATAAGCTTCATTGTTGCTCATAATCATAATTTCGTTAATGTCTTTTCTGATTGAGTAGTAGGTTGTATCATTTTCAATTTTATATGGGGTGTCAATATTAATCAAAGGATATTCGTTAATTTTTTCTAAAGCAAAAAGTGAAATTGGTAGCTTGACTGTGCTAGCAGGATAATAATAGTTTTCAGCTTTCAAATTATATTGATAATCATCAATTATTTCATTTTCATCAATAACTGAAACAATAATTTGGAGCTCATGATTATCTATGTTTTTTTTAATTTTTTTAATTTTTGTTTCATCAGATTCTAATGCAAAAATAATGGGGTTTATTTCTTTGTTACACCCTATAAAAATAATTATGAGCAAAAAATATATGTACTTATTCATACCATTAAATTTATTAATAAATTATTTCATAAATAATTTTAATTTAATGCTTGCAGTAGACTATGTTTATTAAATTTGCTTTTAAATAAAATCAAATGAACCTACATGAATATCAAGCAAAAGAAATCCTTAATGGATTTGGGGTTAAAATCCAACGAGGATACGTTGCTACATCACCAGAAAATGCGTTAAAGGTTGCAAAAAAATTAAATCATGAAACCGGTACAGATTTTTTTGTCATAAAAGCACAAGTACATGCTGGAGGAAGAGGTAAAGGCGGCGGAGTTAAACTTGCAAAGTCAATTGACGAAGTTTATTCGATCTCAGATGAAATAATTGGAATGAATCTAGTAACTCCTCAAACAACTAAAGAGGGTAAAAAAGTTCACCAAGTTTTGGTCGCCGAAGATGTATACTATCCTGGGGACTCAGAGGTTGAAGAATATTATATTTCGGTTTTATTAAATAGGACGACAGGAAGAAATATGATTATGTATTCCACCGAAGGAGGAATGGATATAGAGACGGTAGCCGAAAAAACCCCAGAGCTAATCCACACATTAGATATTTGTCCAGATAATGGTCTTTCNAGCGATGATGCTTTTCAAATAGCTGCAAACCTTAATTTGAGCGGTAATGCAATGCAAGAGATGATCTCTTTTGTAAAAGCTTTATATGATGCTTATGATAAATCAGACTCTTCCCTCTTTGAAATTAATCCAGTAATAAAAACTAGTGATGATAAAATTTTGGCTGTCGATGCCAAGGTTACAATTGATGACAATGCACTATTTAGACACAAGGACTACTTAGAGATGAGAGACATTAGGGAAGAAAACCCTATTGAAGTCGAAGCAAAAGAGGTCGGTTTAAATTACGTTGATTTAAATGGTAATGTTGGATGTATGGTTAATGGAGCTGGTTTAGCCATGGCTACAATGGATTTGATTAAACAAGCGGGCGGAGAACCGGCTAACTTTTTAGATGTTGGTGGTACTGCTGACAGTGAAAGAGTTGAAACAGCTTTTAGAATCATAATTAAAGACCCTGATGTGAAAGCTATTCTTGTAAATATTTTTGGAGGAATAGTCAGATGTGATAGAGTTGCCAAGGGAATTGTTGATGCATGTAAAAACATGAAAGATGAAATTTCAGTTCCTATAATTGTAAGGCTTGAGGGAACTAATTCTGAAATTGCNAAAGAAATTATTGACTCATCCGGATTGAATTTTTACAGCGCTATTGAATTTAAGGAGGCAGCAGATAAAGTAAATGAAGTATTAGCTATTACTTGACTTTAGTTCTTTCATTTTTTTTATTTGATCCCTGTATAGTGCAGCTAACTTAAAGTCTAGTTCTTTAGCTGATTTTTCCATTTCTTTTCTAAGCTCCCTGATTTTTTTATCAAATTCTTTGGCCTTGGTTGGGATATTAAAATCAATAATGGTTTCACTTATTTCATTGATATTATTTTTTAATAATCTTTTAGTCAATGGATTTTCAGTGCTCTTGACAATTTGTTTAGGTATTACACCGTATTTTTTATTGTATTCAATTTGTTTGGACCTTCTGTAGTTAGTTTCGTCAACTGTTTTCTTTATGCTATTTGTTATTTTATCAGCATATAAAATAGCCACTCCGTTGACATGTCTAGCTGCCCTTCCAATAGTTTGGGTTAATGATCTATGTGATCTAAGAAAACCCTCCTTGTCAGCATCTAAAACAGCAACAAGAGAGACTTCAGGTAAATCAAGTCCTTCTCTCAGCAAATTTACACCTATTAGTACATCAAACTTATCCTCCCTTAACCCTTGCATTATTTCAACTCTCTCTATTGTATCTACATCTGAGTGTATATATTTTGAACGAATATCTATTTTAGTTAAAAAACTAGTAAGTTCTTCGGCCATTTTTTTTGTCAGTGTTGTGACCAATATTTTTTCCTTTTTTTCAATTCTTATTTGAATTTCATCAATCAAATCATCNATTTGATGTTTTGTGGGTTTAATTTGAATTTTGGGATCCAATAAACCAGTTGGTCTGATTATCTGCTCAGTAATTACTCCTTCACACATCTCTAATTCGTAGTCTGCGGGTGTNGCACTTACATATATTATTTCATTTTGNAGTGATTCAAATTCTTCAAATTTTAGGGGTCTATTATCCATCGCTGCNGGTAATCTAAATCCGTATTCAACAAGATTTTCTTTTCTACTACGATCACCTCCATACATAGCTCTAACCTGTGGGATTGTAACATGACTTTCATCTATAATTGTTAGATAATCATCTGGGAAATAATCTAATAAACAAAAAGGTCGAGTTCCAGGTTTTCTACCGTCAAAATAACGTGAGTAGTTNTCAATTCCNGAGCAGTACCCTAATTCCTTAATCATCTCCATATCAAATTCTGTTCTTTCCTTNATTCTATTAGCTTCTAATGAACTTCCAATTTCATTAAAGTAATCATATTGTTTAATCAGATCATTTTGAATTAATTTTATTACTTCGTGAATTTTATTAGGGGAGGTAACAAAAATATTTGCGGGATAAATAGTAATTGATTTATGCTGAGAAATTATTTCATTAGTCAGAGGGTCAAATTTTTCAATCTCTTCAATATCATCTCCAAAAAAATGTATTTTGAATGCAAAATCAGTATGTGCAGGAAAGATATCTATGGTATCTCCTGTAATTCTAAACTTACCCTGTTTAAAGTCATCTGATAAAGATCTGGAGTATAGACTTTGAACGAGTCTGTTCAGTAGATTTGTCCTTGAATAGTTGTCATTTTGATTGATTTCTATTGTATTGTCTTTAAACTCTTGAGGATTCCCCATTCCATAGATACATGATACTGACGCAACTATAAGTATGTCCTTTCTACCTGTCAGAAGAGCTGAAGTTGCACTTAGTCTAAGTTTTTCNATCTCATCATTAATTGATAAATCTTTTTCAATATAAACCCCGGTTGTAGGAATATATGCTTCAGGTTGATAATAGTCATAATATGAAACAAAATACTCAACAAGATTGTTGGGAAAAAACCCTTTGAACTCAGAGTAAAGTTGTGCTGCCAATGTTTTATTATGCGCTAGGACAAGTGTTGGTTTATTTAGTGTACTTATAACATTTGCTACAGTAAAGGTTTTACCTGAACCTGTTACACCTAATAAAGTTTGATGTTTATCCTTATTTTTAATTCCATCAATAAGCGACTTAATTGCAGATGGNTGATCTCCTGTGGGAATAAAGTCAGTAATTAGATTGAACTTCATCAGATTGAATTAATATAAATATTCATCCTCGTCTAGATCTTCTTTTCCTGTATCCTCATTTATAAATTTTTTATCNGGTGCTTTTTCAGGAACATTTCCAACAGAAAATATTATTCTTGGATACAGAATATTATTGATTTTTTGAGCCTCTTCAATGAGTTCTACATAGAACGTCCACATATTCATAAAATCATAGATATACAGAAGTTTTGTGTTTTGGGTGTTGAGAATATTAGCTACTATAATGGAATCCATTGAATCTGTTGATTCGTCAAAATTCATTAAACTTATTTCATTGATTTGATTCCACTCTTCGTCAACAGTGTAAAATGATGCCATTTGATCAGCACTAAAATTAAATGAAAGTAAAATAAGTTCATGTAAATCGGTAAGATTTGAATTTTTATCTATTTCAACATCTCGAAGAATGTCTTCATTTGTGTCATTATCAAGAATTACCCTAAGTCTGTAAATCATCTGCTATTAATTTATTTTCTGATAAAAAGTTTTGAAGTAATATATAAAATTGAAGTCCAAAAATTATACTTGCAAATACTAAATGAGCTGTTTGAGTTCCAAATGGAAAATCAAAATAAAACATTGATGCTCCCGTAAATATTTCAAATATTAGAAGCAGAATAACAAAATTAATATAATTATTTCCAAGTTGTAATTTTTTATTAATTAAAAATAAAGCCACGTTTACGGAAATAACCAATATTGAAAATGTTCTATGATATTCGTAAACAAGTGGAATATCATTAAGCCATAAAGATTTATCATATGCAAATAATTTAGTTTGTTCATCCACTATTTGTCTTACCTGCGTACCTAAAATAATTTGGATTAAAGTAAGGAACAATCCAAACAGCAATAAATATTTAAATGTCTTATTTCTATTAATAAAACTTTTACTTCCAGAGTAGACAAGATAAATAAGTAGCGCAACTATAAATAATGCCATTAGCATATGAATAGTTATCTTAAAGCCTTCTAAATTTGAATCTACAACCGTTTTGCCAAGCCATGCCTGAAAACCCATCGCAACTAATGTGATTATTGAAATCAATGTTAAATGTCTGAACTTTTTAAAATAAATAATAGAAATAATAGTGAAAATAAGTATTGGAATACCTGAAATTGCTCCAATTAATCTATTAATGTATTCAATCCATGTGTGAACCGGGTTAAATATTACATAATCGTGTTTCTCATATACTTCCCAATTATTTAAGTTTATAAAATCATCGCTTTTGAAGTCTGATTTTGCAACCAATAATTCTTCTTCGTTGTATAGAATCATTTGACCCTTGGAGTAATCATTATTGGCTTTAAATAATATTTGTGATACTTCGGTTGGTGGAACATAAAAACCAAAACATTTGGGCCAATCAGGACAGCCCATTCCTGAGCCGGTCATTCTAACAAATGCACCAGCGATTATTACTAAATAAACAAGTAATAGAGCTAATTTTGTTAAGTTGTGAAATTTACTTTCCATGAGATAAACCTAACTTTCCACCTTCTTCTAACATTAGTTTATAAGCTTCCTCATAATTATTTGCAATAATTCCTTCAAGTATAGCTTCTTTGATAGCTTCTTTGATTATTCCAATTGTTTTACACGGTTTAAGATTAAAAGTACTCATGATTTCAGCTCCAGAAATTGGTGGCTGAAAATTTCTTATACTATCTTTTTCTTCTACTGTCTTAATTTTTTCTCGGACAATTTTAAAGTTATCGTGATATTTTTTGAATTTATTTTCATTTTTAGTTGTAATATCAGCTTCACAGAGAGTCATTAGATCATCAACCGACTCACCAGCATCAAAGATTAGTCTCCTGACCGCTGAGTCTGTTACATTTTCCTGGGCTAAAACAATTGGTCTAGAACTCATAAGTACTAGCTTTTGGACATATTTCATCTTTTCGTTTAAAGGCATTTTAAGTCTTTTAAACAATTTATATACCATTTTACTTCCCTCAAATTCGTGACCATGAAAAGTCCAACCTATTTTTTTGTTAAATGTTTTTGTTGGAACTTTTCCAATGTCGTGGAGTAGAGCAGCCCATCTTAACCATAAATTATCAGTATTTAAACAAATATTATCAAGTACTTCTAAAGTATGATAAAAGTTATCTTTATGCTTTTGACCCTCAATTTCATCAATGCCTTTTAAACTTGTTAATTCGGGCATAATTATTTCTAAAATTCCTGTTTGTTCTAATATTTTAAATCCCTTAGAGGGAGTTTCTGATAAAATGATTTTATTTATTTCATCAACAATTCTTTCATTTGTAACTATGCTAATCCTATTTTTTTGCTTAGTCATAGTTTTGACTAAATCATCGTGAATTTCAAAATCAAGTTGGCAAGCAAATCTTATTGCCCTCAACATTCTTAGCGGATCATCAGAAAATGTNATATTGGAATCNAAAGGTGTATTAATTACTTTTTGTTTAATATCCGTCAAACCATCATGTAAATCTATTAACTCACCAAAGTTTTGATTATTAAGGGAAATTGCAATTGAATTAATTTTAAAATCTCTTCTATTTATATCATCTTTAAAACTCCCAGTTTCAATTATTGGATTTCTACTATCACTCGCATAAGATTCTTTTCTGGAACCAACAAACTCTATTTCATAATCATTTAATTTAAAATAAGCAGTTCCAAAATTTTTGAAAATTGTGACGGAAATTTTAGGATCAATTTGCTTGGCAATCTGTTTTGCAACACTGATTCCATCACCAATAATTAATATATCAATATCCTTGGAGGGTCTTTCCAATAAAAAGTCTCGTACAAACCCTCCAACAACGAATGATTCTATATTATTAGCAGAGCAATAATTTGAAATTTCATGAAATATTGAATTTCTTATGGCTTCCTGAAATACCATTTCTATCTGATTTTATAAAAACTTCCAAACTCATCTAACTTTAAAACTGTTGATGGTTTAGTACACCAGTTATCTTTGGGTAAATTTACGATATAGTCAACTTGTTTTAAAATATCCTCATTAATTTCTTCAAATGACAAAGGGAATGCTTCCTTATGTATATTTNCNGAGGTTGAAATAAGCGGTTTTTTCATAAGAGACAGCAAATCTATACAAAAACTGTTTTGGGGTACTCTAAATCCTANAGAACCATCNTCAGAAAGGATGNACTTACATAAATTTCTTCCTTTGGGGTATATTATAGTTGTTGGCTCACTTGTACTTTCTAATATCTGACTAACTTCATTTAATGAGCTATTTGTGTATTTTNCAATCATATTGATATCTTTCACAAGGGAGAGCANGGGTGTTTTTAAACTTCTTTTTTTTAATTGATAAATTTTCTCAATAGCACTACAATTTGTTGCATCACATCCAAGTCCCCAAACGGTATCTGTTGGATATAAAATAATACCACCTTTTTCGATAAAATCATAAGCTTTGTGAGCTTCGTTATTTATTATATTGCCCATTAATAAATATATTTACACCAAAAATATAAATACCTTTTGAATAATTCCTTTTTGATAGAAGATAAGTACAGAGAATTTATGCCTGTAATAAATAAAGTAATTAATGATTTTAATTCAAAAGGTGAATTAATCAAAGGATCTAGAAATACAATCAAAAAAATTAATGTTGAAAACTTAGTCATCAATATTAAAAGGTTTAAAAGTCCAAATATCTTTAATAAAATCNTTTATACTTTTTTTAGNTCAAGCAAAGCAAATCGTTCTTATAATTATGCTAAAAAATTAATTGATAATGGCATAATGTCACCAAACCCAATCGGTTTTTACGATATTTTCAAATTTGGCCTTATCCATCAGAGTTATTATGTTTCAGAAAACGTTGATTATGATTATGATATGGAATTTGTTTTTAAAAATATTGATCTAGATTTCAGGGATGATATAATTAAAAAATTCACATATTTTACACATAATCTCCACGAAAATGGAATTATGTTTTTAGATCACTCAAGAAGCAATACACTTGTAAAAAAATATAATGATGATTACAGATTTTACTTAATAGATTTAAACAGAATGAAATTTAAATCACTTTCCACTGAGGAAAGATTTAAAAATTTTAGAAGGTTAAAATTAAATGATGAGATCCTAGAAAAAGTAAGTAGTTTTTATTCTGAAATAGTTAATATAGAAAAGCAAATTATTTTTGATAAAATAAAGAAATACTCAGATGATTTTGAAAATGGAAGAAAATGCAGGAAAAGATTAAAGAAATTTTTTAGATTGTAGAATGAAAACAAAGTTTCTTGGTGTTGATTATGGATTAAAAAGAACTGGACTTTCAATTACAGATACTGATAAAATTTTTGCATTTCCTTTAGAGACGGTGGATACATCAGAATTAATTATTCACCTCAAAACCTTAATTGAAAAAGAAAATATTTCAAGAATTATTATTGGTCAACCAAGGAGGTTTTCTGGTGAATATTCCGAAGTGGAAAATTCAATTATTAAATTCATTACTTCTTTATCTGCTTTCTTTGATGAAAATGAAATTTTTCGTTTTGATGAAAGATTTACTTCAAAAATTGCTAAGAAGTCTTTGATTTCAAGTGGGGTAAAAAAGAAATTAAGGTCGGATAAATATTTAGTCGATAAAATAAGTGCTTCAATAATTCTTCAAGATTATTTGCAACATTTAAATATCAATTCCTAAAATTTAATATTGTAATTTTGAAAAAATTTTTTCATGATATTACCAATTGTTGGATATGGGGATCCTATACTGAAGAAAAGGGCTACTGATGTTGATAAGAACTATCCTGATTTAAAATTACTTATAAAGGATATGTACGAGACAATGTATCATGCAAGTGGTGTTGGTTTGGCCGCACCCCAAATAGGGAAAGGAATAAGACTTTTTATTATTGACACTTCTGTATTTGATAATGAGGAATTTGAATCAAATTCAGGTTTTAAAACTAAATCAGTCAAGAAAACATTTATTAACCCTGAAATTATCAATGAATCTGGGGATTTAAAATTATTTGAAGAAGGTTGTTTAAGTATACCCAACATCAGAGAAAACATAAATAGAAAATCAGAAATCAAAATTAAGTATCAAGATGAGAATTTTAATATTCATGAGGATAGTTTTGACGGAATTGTAGCACGGGTAATACAGCATGAATATGATCACTTGGAGGGTGTTTTATTCACTGATAAAATTTCACCTTTCAAAAAGAAATTGATTAAAGGAAAACTTAAAAATATCATGACAGGGAAGGTGCCAGTTGATTATGTAATGAATTTCTTTAAAAGCCAGTCTTGATTTTAAATAGTTACACAAAAGAAATTTCCTACAATTTAAAGCTATCCTATCCGATTATTTTAGGTCTGTTAGGTCATACACTTGTAGGTATGATTGACAATATAATGGTTGGTAAATTGGACCCCACGAATCTAGCGGCTGTTTCCTTAGGTAATAGTTTTATTTTCATAGCCATGTCAATCGGCATTGGCTTCTCTGCAGCAATCACTCCAGTTGTTGCAGAAGCTCATAGTAGAAACGATAATAATGATCTGAGGAAATCATTTGTAAATGGTTTTTTAATGTGTTTGATTTTGGGGGTCTTTCTTTATCTAGCTATTTTATTGTTTAAGCCATTACTTTTTATGTTAGACCAACCAACTAATGTGGTTGATTTAGCAATACCCTACCTTGAAATAGTTGCCGCTTCACTCGTACCTCTTTTAATGTTTCAGGCTCTTAAACAATATAGTGATGGTCTGTCGTTAACTGCAAATTCNATGTACGCAACTGTATTAGCTAATATTGTTAATGTAATTGTAAATTATGTTTTGATATTTGGGAAATTTGGTTTTCCTGCTTTAGGAATAATAGGAGCAGCTATAGGAACTTTAACATCCAGAATAATTATGTTTTCTTTTTTATTCTTTTTGCTATTCAAAAAAAATATAATTAAAAATTACGTTTTAGAAATATTAAAATTTGTTGTAGACAAGATTATGATAAAGAAGATTCTTTCTCTGGGCTTCCCAACTTCTCTACAGATGTTGTTTGAGGTAGGTATTTTTACCGCTGCTATTTGGCTAAGTGGTTTNCTTGGTGAAATTACACAATCAGCGAACCAAATTGTATTGAATATATCTTCGATGACTTTCATGATTGCCAGTGGTTTGAGTGTTAGTGCAGCAATCAGATCTGGTAATCAAAAAGGGCTTAGTAATTATAGGGAGCTAAAAAGAATATCTTTATCAATTTTATTCCTTGGAATTTTATTTGCATTTGTTTTCTCCTTTTTAATTTTTATTTTCAGAGAATATCTCCCTTACATATACATAGATATTACGGATGCATATAATTATGAAAAAAATATTAGGATTGTCGAAAAATCTGCAAAGCTATTTATCATAGTAGCCTTATTTCAACTTTTTGACAGTGCCCAAGTTATAATATTAGGAGCATTGAGAGGTATGCAAGATGTAAAAATTCCAACGGTAATAGTTTTTATTGCATATTGGATAATCGGTTTCCCAATAAGCTATTATTTTGGAGATATCAATCAGTTTCAGGAAACAGGAATATGGGTGGGCCTATTGTGTGGTCTTTTGTTTTCTGCTGTTTTTTTATATTTAAGATTCAAATTCCTGACTAATAAAATGATAAATAGTTTTGAATAGAATAAAACAAATCGATACCGAAATATTAATTTATCTAAATAATCTGGGTAGTGAAACTTGGGATCCGCTATGGATTGCAATTACAAATAAGTTCACGTTTATTCCAATGTTCATTTTACTTATTTATCTACTTCATAAAAAAAATGGGAATAATGGATTACTTATAATATTGTTTTTTATTGCATTATTAATATTATTCACCGATCAATTTACAAATCTTGTAAAAGATTCAACTCAAAGATTGAGGCCATGTAGAATGGACGATTTACAAAATTTATTAAGAGATATTGATATAAGGTGTGGAAAATATGGGTTCTTTTCAGCCCACGCTGCAAATTCAATTGCGGTTACAATTTTCGTTTTAAATTGCCTTGAGCAATCTGTTAAAAAGTATATCAAACCAATATTAATAGTATGGGTAATAATTTTTTCTTATAGTAGAATTTACTTGGGTGTTCATTATCCCCTTGATACACTTTTTGGTTTAACTTTTGGTTTGTTTTCGGGTTTACTATTTAAATGTTTATATAATTATTTTAAATCTCGGAAAGAATTTTCTGGCTAGCTTCGAATATTGAAATTTTTTGTTCTTCGATTTTCTTTATCAAATTATCCAGTTTCAACTTTACAGATTTTCTATTAAAAAATGATTTTCTCAGAGAATAATCTATAATTTGAAGCAACCAAGATTTGTTTTGATTTACTCTATTATCATAAAAATAATTATTCTTTTTAGTCAAGCTCACATAATCATTAATGCAATCCCATATGTCTGCTAAACCATCTCCGGTTATACTACTACAGGTCAATACCTGGGGATTCCAATTAGATTTCTTCTTAGGAAATAATTGTAATGCTAGCTTAAATTCATTTTTTGCCTTTATGGAATTTTCCACATTATTACCATCGCACTTATTTATTGCTATTAAATCTGACATTTCAATAATTCCTCTTTTNATACCCTGCAATTCATCTCCAGANCCGGAGATTTTTAATAACAAAAAGAAGTCTACCATTTCTGCCACACTNATTTCATTTTGACCCACACCAACTGTTTCAATTAAAATAATATCATATCCAGCTGATTCACATAAAAAAATTGACTCGCGAGTATTTTTTCCAACTCCACCTTGGAAATTTGAGGCCGGGCTAGGCCTTATAAATACATCTTTATTAGCAGATAATGTTTCCATTCTTGTCTTATCACCCAAAATACTTCCCTTAGTGACACTGCTTGATGGATCAATGGTTAAAACAGCTAATTTTAATCCTAGTTTGGTTAAATAGTTTCCAAAAGACTCAATAAATGTACTTTTTCCGGCTCCAGGCACACCAGTGATACCAATTCTTATCGAATCGTTATTTTTCGTTTTTAGCTTTCCTAGGATTTTATTTGCTAATTCTTGGTCGGAGTCTTTATTGCTTTCGGAAAGAGTAATCGCTCTGGATAATGCTGCTATGTTTCCTTTTTTGATTTGATCGCAAATTTCTTTGGGGTTGATATTTCTTCTGCTCTTCAAAATTTGGTTAATTATTTTTTGTCATCAACCATTCACCACCTGCAATTAATTTTTCAGCATGTTTATATTTTAAGGTTTTAATTTCCCCGTTTTTTATATTTTTTATAGTAACCTTATCATTTCTACCAACTTTTGGTTGAGTTCTAACAATAGTTTCAATTGGACTGTTTGATTGTCTGTTTGTAATCGCTCTGTTTCTTTGTCTTAATTCCTCAGTATTAGGAATCTCATCTTTTGATGTATTTACATTTAGTGGTTTTCTAGATCTGGCTTCCTGAACATTTTTATTATTATCAGTTGCTATTTCTGCTTTGAATAAAAATGATAATATTTCCTTATTAACAGAGTCGATTAATGATTTAAATAATTCAAAGGCTTCGAATTTGTATATTAATAGTGGGTCTTTCTGCTCATGAACAGCTAGTTGAACGGATTGTTTAAGTTCATCCATTTTTCTTAAGTGCGTTTTCCATGAATTGTCAAGGATAGCTAGCGAAATATTTTTTTCAAAGTCAGTGACCAATTGACCTCCATTCGAATTATATGCTTTTTCTAAATCTGTTATAACCTGAAGATTTTTAATTCCATCGGAAAATGGAACAACTATTCTTTTAAATTTCTCCCTTTGTTTTTCGTAAACATGTTTAATCACTGGGTACGCAAGTTTTGCATTATTTTCAATCTTATTTAAATAGTGATTTAAAACAACGGTGTAAACTTTATCGATAATATCATTTTCTTGCATTGACTCAAATGACTCAGAATTAATGTCGGTAGTCACAGAAAAGTATTTAATTAGTTCAAATTCAAAGTTTTTAAAATCATTTGCCCCTTTGTTTGAAAAAACTATATTTTCACAAGTATCATATATCATATTAGAAATATCAATTCTTAGCCTTTCTCCGAACAACGAATTATTACGTCTTCTGTATATAACTTCTCTCTGTGCATTCATTACATCATCATACTCTAGTAATCTTTTTCTGATTCCAAAATTATTTTCCTCAACTTTTTTCTGTGCCCTTTCAATCGAATTGGTAATCATGGAATGTTGTATGACCTCACCTTCTTCTAATCCCATTCTGTCCATCATTTTGGCAATTCTTTCTGTTCCAAATAATCTCATCAAGTTATCTTCTAAGGAAACATAAAATTGAGAGCTTCCTGGGTCACCTTGTCTTCCTGATCTACCCCTTAGCTGTCTATCAACCCTTCTAGAATCGTGTCTTTCTGTACCAATTATTGCCAAACCTCCACTTTCCTTTACAGCCTCTGAAAGTTTAATGTCGGTACCACGGCCAGCCATGTTTGTAGCTATAGTAACTTGGCCAGGTTTTCCTGCCTCTGCCACAATATCAGATTCTTTTTTGTGAAGCTTAGCATTTAAAATGTTGTGTGGAATTTTTCTGATTTTTAACATTCTACCTAAAAGCTCACTTATTTCTACAGATGTTGTACCTATAAGAACTGGTCTTCCAGCTCTGGACAGCTCTGTGACTTCGTCTATAACTGCGTTATATTTTTCTCTTTTGGTTTTATACACCAAATCCTCTCTGTCACTTCTTTGAATTGGTCTGTTTGTGGGAATTTCCATTACGTCAAGTTTATAAATTTCCCAAAATTCCCCTGCTTCTGTTATTGCAGTTCCGGTCATTCCAGAGAGTTTATTATACATCCTGAAATAATTTTGTAATGTAATGGTAGCAAATGTTTGAGTAGCAGCCTCAATTTTAACATTTTCTTTAGCTTCAATTGCTTGATGTAAGCCGTCACTATATCTTCTTCCGTCCATAATCCTTCCTGTCTGCTCATCAACAATCATTACTTTATTTTCCATTACCACATATTGAATATCCTTTTCAAATAATGCATAAGCCTTTAGAAGCTGATTAATTGTATGAATCCTCTCTGATTTAATTCCAAAATCCCTATATAACTCATCTTTTTCTTTGGCTTCATCTTCTTTCGATAGCCCTTTATTTTCAATTTTTGAAATTTCAATGCCAATCTCTGGCATTATGAAAAAGTCGGGATCGTCTTTTCCTGATAAAAATTCAATTCCTTTATCTGTCAATTCTATTTGATTATTTTTTTCGTCAATTACATAATAAAGNTCCTGATCTACTTTAGGCATTTCTCGATTATTATCCTGCATGTAAAAGTTTTCGGTTTTTTGCAATAATTGTTTTACACCTTCTTCACTTAGATATTTTATCAATGCTTTATTCTTGGGAATACCACGAAAAACCCGTAATAAATTAAAAGCACCTTCTTCTTCGTCACCTGAGCTTATTTGATTTTTTGCATCAGCCAAAGTATTGATGAGTAATTTTCTTTGCGTTGAAACAATCCTTTCAATTTTTGGTTTTAGCTCATTAAATTCATGTTTATCCCCTTTAGGAATGGCACCGGAAATAATCAGAGGGGTTCTTGCATCATCGATCAGTACTGAATCNACCTCGTCAACAATCGCAAAATTATGTTTTCTCTGAACCAGATCATCAGGTGAGTTAGCCATATTATCCCTTAAGTAGTCGAAACCAAATTCATTATTTGTTCCATATGTAATNTCAGAATTATAAGCTTTTTTTCTTTCTGGAGAATTGGGTTTGTGGTAATCTATNCAATCAACACTAAGTCCGTGGAACTCGAAGATAGGAGACATCCATGCGCTATCTCTTTTTGCTAAATAATCGTTTACGGTAACTAAGTGTACACCTCTTCCAGAAAGGGCATTTAAATAAACGGGTAAAGTGGCAACTAATGTTTTACCTTCACCTGTCTGCATCTCAGCAATTTTACCTTGATGCATTGCAACCCCACCTACAAGCTGGACGTCATAGTGAATCATATCCCAAACTATATTTTTACCAGCTGCATCCCATGTGTTTTTCCAGTAGGACTTGTTATTTCGTATTTCAACATAATCCTTGGTTGATGCAAGTTCTAAATCATAATCACTTGTTTTTACAATAATTTCTTTGTTTTCAACAAACCTTTTAGCNGTTTCTTTCACTACCGCAAAAGCTTTTGGGAGAATTTTATTTAAGGTTTCTTCACTTACTTTATAGGCATCCTCGTTTAGTTTATCAATTTGATTGAACAGAGCTTCTTTTTTATCAAAATCAATAACATNGTCAATTTCAGATTTAATTTTTTCAATTTGGGAATTGATTTCNGAGCAAGAATTATGTATATCGTCTTTAAAAATAGTGGTTTGATTTCTCAATTCATCATTTGATAAGCTGTTCATTTCTTGCTCGAAAGAATGAATTTCTTCAATGATTGGATTAATAAGTTTTAAATCTTTTTTTGACTTATCTCCAACAAATAATTTAAGAATTTTTCCAAGCATTAGTCTATAACATAACTATTTAAAACAGGTTAAATATACGACATGTTTACCTAATTTAATTAAGAAAATCCGATAAGAAACAGTAAATAAATAAGATGAATTAATATTCATCCTCATTCCAAAGGTAATCTTCGTCTGTCGGGTAGTCTGGCCAAATTTCTTGAATAGATTCGTACAAATCACCTTCATCCTCTATTGCTTGAAGATTTTCTACAACTTCCAAAGGTGCGCCCGTTCTAATGGAATAATCAATCAATTCGTCTTTAGTAGCTGGCCATGGCGCATCACTTAAATAAGATGCAAGTTCGAGTGTCCAATACATGATTAATCACTTTTTTTTTGCAAAAATAATTTTTTATCAGAATTACGCAAGAATTTGTAAAAATTTTAATCAACCTTAGTCTGATTACCAACGAGTCTCTTCAATTTTATCTGAGTACATTAGATATCTACTCAGCACGAAAAAAAAGTCAGATAGTCTATTTATATAAGACAAAATAATAGGGTCTACTGATTGCTCATTATTAAGCTCTGATATTCTTCGTTCTGCTCGTCTACATATGGACCTACAAACATGAGAATAAGATGATATTTTATGTCCACCCGGTATAATAAAATTTTTAAGCTCTGGAAGTTCATTGTTCATTGAATCAATGTGAAATTCTATATACTTAACATCCTTTTTTTCNATTTTTACCTTTTCCANGATATCTTGATTTTTGCCTGNTGCTAATATCGATCCAATAGAAAAAAGTTTAGGCTGAATATTATTCAAAATATCTTTTATTGTTTCATCTTTTATGTAATCCTTTAATAACCCTAAAAAAGAGTTAAGTTCATCTACAGTTCCATATGCATCAACAGACAAGTTATGTTTATTAACTATTTGACCATCAATTAATGAAGTATGTCCTGAATCTCCCTTTTTGGTATAAATTTTCATAGTTAGGTGTTTTTAATTCGATTCACTAAAAAAGTATATCTGATTAAAAGAGCGATAAATATCGGTAATAAAGTTAAATTATATTTTTGAACTCCGGTAATCCAATGTAAAAATAAGAGGATAATTAGTATGATTAATAATTTGATATATCCAATTGACCAATTAGGTATTTTAGTTTTATAAATCGCGAATATCAAAGTAAAATTAAATGGGAAAGCCCATAGAAGATTGAAATTTTGAGCTCCAGCAAAATGATTACTAAAGAACCACAGAAAAATAATTAGAATTCCAATTGACCCTGAAATTAAAAAAATTAAAATATCTAAACTTTTATTCCATTTGTTTCTTTTGAAATTAAATATTGTAACAGCGACAATAATTAACGATAATATGAGGTTTACTAGTAGGGGAGATGGTAAATTTTCTTGGTAGCTTATTTTTGATTCTGGACTGTAAATAATATTTCTTTTGATAATATCAGCTTCAAACAAGTCTAAATAGTTCATTAAATTTTCGGGAAGAAAAAATGTTTCTCTTGTGTTGATTTTTTTGTCAATTATTGCCCCCAAGCACAAATCAATTCCAAGTGCGGCCCATGAATTTTCATTTATTTTCTCGTGAATCAAATTTCTGAAACTAAAAACGGTTTCAGACTCTAATTTNTCGTCTTTAAATTTATTATTTGTTTTNTCAATAACAATATCAGCGGCTCTGGTTGTACAATTATCCCTAAAATAATCATATATGTAATATGGGTCATTTAATTTTTCAACTAATAAATCAATAATTATTTTAATTGAATTTTGATCAAGATTTAGCTGATGCTCAACTATATATCTTTTTTGTCTGATATAATTTTGAATGAGATTATTGTAATTCTGTATTCCAAGTTTGTACTCAGGTCTACCTTTAACAAAGTTTGAATAAAAGTTTGGCGAATTAAAATCATAAACACCAAAATTAAATACTACATCATTTTTTAACTCTGCATCTTTAATTCTTATCGCCGTATGTCCAAAGGCATCTACTAAACTTGGTCCTTCTCCAATCGAAAGAATACTTATTTTGTAGCGACTTTTATCCTCTAGCTCATTTGCATAAATCTTAAATGAAAAAAATATTAATGTGAACGCAAAGATGATATTTATATAACTTTTAATCATCTTAAAATATTAAGGTTGAATTTCAATGAAAAAATATTTGAATATAGAGCAACAGATTGATTGCCAATATCGGTAAAAGCATAATTTATTTCAATATTACTCATATTAAATCCGATTCCAAAGTTGGGTTGGAAACTTATCTTTTGAGATGAATCATATTGCAATTCGTTTTGAAAGTTTCCAACACCAAACCTTAAATATACTAAATCAATGTATCCTAATTCAAAACCTAATGCTGGATTAACACTAATAATTTCAGATGAAATAATATCATTAGTTTCATCAAATAAGACAAATAAATCAAAAGCCCCCAAAAGGGAATATTCATTATTAATTAAGAATTCTTTTGAAATACCAAGTTGTAGTTTAGGTAAGGTAACTTCTGATTTCTCAGGAATTTCTTGATTTTGACCTTCGATTGCANCTTGGATATCATCTAATCTGTCCTGATTAAAAGACCAACTGTTATAAGTGGTGGTAATATCTCTTGCCATAAGGCCAAACTTCCAACCGGATTTATTTTCATGTTGAATTCCAATATCAAAACCAAAACCCCATGAATTTGCGAAATCTCCAATTATTCGTCTAATTATTTTAATATTTAAACCATAATTTAAATTCAAAAAATTGTTCTTTTTAGCATAGCTAAATAAAAAAGCATAGTCTGCTGCAGAAAATAATTCTATCCTATTAAAGTCAATATTTCCTTGATTGTCTATAAGTTGGGTGGTATCCATAATATCATCAACTCCAAATCTTATCAGGGAAAATCCTATCGCAGATTGATCATCAACTTTCTTCGCATAAGATATATAGTTGTAATTTGCAATATTTGCAAAATAGTTGGAATGCATCAAAGAGATTTCATCTCTTTCAATATTTAGTAAACCTGCAGGGTTCCAATACGTTGAATTTACATCATTTGTTGATGAAACAACTGCGTTGGCCATTCCAATTGACCTGGCATCTACACCAATATTTAAAAACTCGTTTGAATATTTAGATGAACTTTGACTTAATCCAGATAAGTGTGTTAAAAATAATAATAGTACTAATATTTTAGATCTCATTTTTATTATAACATTATTAAGGGTAATATATTATAATTAAGCAGTAAATTTATAATTAATATAAAGCTAAATCATTAGTTTTACCATAAATAATTATTGTGAAATTTAAGTTTTTACCAAATTTAATTACTCTCTTTAACTTATTCTTAGGATGTATTGTTACTCTTTTACTAATTGAAAATAACCTTGAGGTAAGAGAAGTNTTTATAATCACTGTTATATGTTTAGTTCTTGATTATTTAGATGGCTATTTAGCTAGAAGATTAAATGCAAAATCTGATATTGGAATTCAGCTAGACTCTTTAGCAGATTTGGTCAGCTTTGGTTTAGTTCCCGGAATCCTAATGTACAATATGTTCAATGAAGCNCCCTCATCATCTATCGGATCGATTTCGGCATCCTTTATTCCTTTTATGGGCTTTATGATAACCCTATGCTCAGCCTACAGGCTAGCTCGCTACAATACAAGAAAATCTACGATTGAAATTTTTTAAAGGCTTACCAACCCCCGCCAATGCAGTTTTAATATATTCTTTAGCAATTATTTCTGCAGAAGGAAATGCATTTTCTAATATAATTCTTGATTACAATATTTTAATGTTAATTGTAATACTTTCAAGTATTCTACTAGTTTCAAATTTAAAACTCTTAAATTTCAAGTTTAAGTCAATAAAGTTTAAAGGAAACAGAAGGCGATTTTTTTTAATTTTTATTTCTATACCTTCTCTAATTATTTTGGGTATCTATGCTATTCCTTTGGTGCTTTCGGTTTATGTAATAATTTCTATATTTACCTTCTATAGATTGAAGAATTAAATTGTCTTTTTTCTAAGTTCAAAATTTTGACCTAGGTATACTTTTCTAACTATTTCATCATTAGCTAAATCCTCTGGCTTTCCATCTTTAAGGATACTTCCTTCAAACATTAGGTAAGTTCTGTCAGTTATGGCTAAAGTTTCTTGAACATTATGATCTGTNATCAATATCCCAATATTTCTTTTTGTTAAATCTCTAACAATTTTTTGTATATCCTCTACNGCCAAGGGGTCAACACCAGCAAATGGTTCATCCAACAAAATAAAGCGAGGACTTGTTGCGAGAGCCCTGGCTATTTCTGTTCTCCTTCTCTCACCACCAGAAAGTAAGTCGCCACGGCTTTTTCTTATTGCTGTCAAACCAAATTCATCTAGAAGTGATTCAACTCTATTCTTTTGCTCTTTTTTTGTAAGTTTAGTCATTTCTAATACGCTGTGAATATTATCTTCGACACTCATTTTTCTGAATACAGATGACTCTTGAGCCAAATATCCAATTCCATTTTGAGCTCTTTTGTACATAGGAAAATTAGTAATCTCTTTATCATCCAAAAATATTGAACCGGAGTTAGGTTTTATTAAGCCAACAATCATGTAAAAAGAAGTGGTTTTCCCAGCACCATTAGGTCCTAAAAGCCCGACGATTTCTCCTTGTTTTAGAATTAATGAGACATCCTTGACAACGCTTTTTCCTGCATATGATTTTGTCAAATTATTTGCTTTTAATATCATTTGTTTTGATTTTTAACAACAATTCTAGAAATAAAAATACTTACTTGGTATAATACAACAATAGGAATAGCAACAATTATCTGGCTAGCTACATCGGGAGGAGTAATAATAGCTGCAAGAATTAAAACTAAAACCAGTGCATATTTTCTGTATTTTACAAGTGATTCAGGGGTGACTACACCTGCTTTTGTTAAGAAGTAAATAATAATCGGCAGCTCAAATATTATTCCAGATGCTAAAGCAGACGATCTTACTAAGCTTATAAATGACCCCAAATCAATTTCATTTAAAACCTGAGTAGAAACCTGATAAGTTCCAAGAAAGTTAATTGACAGTGGAGAAATTACATAGTAACCAAATAACACACCAACAAAAAACAAAATAGAAGAAATAAAGATAAATCCTCTTGATTTTGCTTTTTCCTTCTCAAGTAAACCGGGACTAATAAATTTCCAAAATTCATATAAAACATAAGGAAATGATATAATAAAACCAGATATAACTGATGTCATGACATGAGCAGAAAATTGGCCAGCCATGGTTCTATTTTGGACGACAAAAGGAAATTCATCTCCACAAAAATTTGTTTCAACTCCAATAAATGTAGCAGCTTGACACAAAAACTTATAAGTTGGGAAATCCATTTTTTTTGGACCAAAAATTATTGTATCAAAAATGAAGTCCTTCATTAAAAAACAAACAAAGCCTGCTGAAATAATTGCAATTAATGAGCGAATCACATGCCATCTGAGCTCCTCTAGATGCTCTAAGAAAGACATGTTATCATGTTTCGAATTAGCCATTATGAGATACCCTCTTTAATTAAACTCTGGATATGAATCACGCCAGAATATTGATTATCTGTAGTTACAATCAGTTGAGATATTTTATTTCCTTTCATTATTTCCAAAGCCTCAGACGCCATGGTTTCAGAATCTATAATTTTCGGGTTAATAGACATTATATCTTTTGCTTTTAGCATTGAAATATCTGAGTGATTTAGTAATGTCCTTCTCAAATCACCATCCGTAATCACACCAACAATTAAATTCTTAGAAAAAACCGGGGTGATTCCAAGCATTTTGTTACTGATTTCAATAATTACACTTTTTATATTGTCATCCTCTAAAACCATTGGTCTAGCGTCCACATCAATTAAATCTTTAACTTTTAAGTATAATTTTTTCCCAAGGCTACCACCAGGATGAAATTTTGCAAAATCATGAGATGTAAAACCTTTAATTTTTACTAGCGTGACTGCTATTGCATCTCCGATAACCAATTGTGCAGTTGTACTATTGGTGGGTGCTAAATTATTAGGGCACACTTCAATATTAACATGACTATTTAATACCACAGTTGAATTTTTAGCAAGAAAAGAATCGACATCTCCAGTTATAGCTATAAGCGGATTTTTTTTCATATTTAGGAAAGGAACTAAGTCTTTAATTTCTTGTGTATTTCCGCTTTTTGAAATACAAATAATAATATCATCCTTTTTAATAATTCCAAGATCTCCATGAATAGCATCAGCAGCATGCATGAAAATTGATGGTG
>JGI24820J26691_1000066_pt1 | contig 25024 bp, 23 predicted proteins | sample METZYME_5_50m_FD_26691 | JGI IMG/M metagenome (IMG submission 26691) | reverse complement strand
CCTTTTTTAAATCATGGATACCAATCATTGTGGTCACCATAGCATCCAGAAGTCCCTCATAAACCTCGTCGCCATTGGCATCAAGAACGGCGGGTGTAGTCATTAAATGACCAACATTTCTTATCCACAGCAGTGCTTTAGACCTAACGCTAAAATCATCTCCATCGGGAGAAATGAAAGATAAATCAGAGTTAAGCGACCTAGTAATTTTCTTACCATTTTTTTCAAACTCAGAAGTAAGGTCACCTTTCATTAAACCCAGCCATGAAGAGTAAGCACTAACCTTATCTGCCCCATCAACACATGCAACGGAGTCCTCTAGATCAATTATTGCTGATAATGCGCTTTCTAGCCGAACATCTGCCAAACCGGCCTGGTCTCTACTACCGATAACATGGGCCCGATCAAAGACAAGTTCTACACAAAGACCATTATTTTTAAGCAGAACGGAACTTGGAGCCTTTGGGTTTCCGGTATAGCCAATAAATTTTTCCGGTGAAACCAGTGGAAAGTCATCAATAAAAAGTTGTTTTTCACTCACATAATATCGCTTTACATCTGCATGACTTGCACCAATGATTGGAAAGGCCTCATCGAGAAATACTCTTGAGCGAGCTACAACTCGAGCTCCCCTGCCTCGATCGTAACCCTCTGCTGGGTCAAATAAACCCATTGCGTCAGTACCGTATAGGCAGTCATACAAACTTCCCCATCTAGCATTTGCTGCATTTAAGGCGTATCTGGCATTGGTGGATGGTACCACGAGTTGTGGGCCAGCTATCGTTGATATTTCAGGATCAACATTTTCTGTTTCAACAGAAAAATTTTCTTTTTCCTCGACCAGATAGCCAATCTCTTTTAGATAACTTTTATAAGCTTCATGGTCATGTGGCATATTTCTTCTAGCCTTGTGCCAGCTATCAATTTTTGATTGCAGTTCTTCTCTTTTTATCAAAAGCGCTCTATTCTCTGGAGTTAGCTGCTCAACTAAAGACGATAGGCCATGCCAAAAATTATCTTCTGAAATTCCAGTACCAGGCAAGGCCAAATTTTCGATGAAGTCCACCAAACTTCTTTCGACGCTCAGATTATATCGTAGTACGCGTTTTTTCATTACCTAACCCCAAACATTTCGCAAAATTTAATTTGTATCCTATTGAAAGCTAGCCAAAAACGTTATTTTTCATAACAAGGAGTTACTTATTTTCTGATATTAACGGATACAAATACTACCCAAACACAGCATCGTCTATTAGCGAACTAGTTTCAACAACCAAATCCAAGCAACGGGGAGTGATAATGGCGAAACAAAGTAATAGGGAAATTTTTTTAAATGACTATCAAGCCCCTGCTTATCTAATTGACTCAGTAGAACTTGATTTTCAATTAAATCCCAAGAAAACTAAAGTTTACTCAAAAATTAAATTCCGTAAAAATCCCAATCCAAATTCTGCAGACAAATTTTTCTTAAATGGCGAAAAATTAAATTTGATTAACGCTAAGATTGATGGAAAAGTTGTACAGCCCAAACTCGTAGAAAATGGCTTAGAGTGTGATGTTCCAGGCGAACCTTTTATATGGGAGTCTTTAGTAGAAATAGATCCCTCCAGCAACACTTCTTTAGAGGGTCTGTACATATCAAATGATATGTATTGCACTCAATGTGAAGCAGAGGGATTTAGGAAAATTTGTTATTATCCAGATCGTCCCGACGTATTGGCTCCATTTGTTGTTACTATTCGAGGGAGTTCACCAGTCTTACTTTCGAATGGTAATCCCATTTCCATTAATGACGGATATGCCAAATGGTCGGACCCTTGGCCAAAGCCTGCTTATCTTTTCGCATTAGTTGCTGGGGATCTACTGAAAGTTTCGGACAAATTTAAAACAAAAACTGGCGATTATATTGATCTTAATATTTACGTTAGAAAAGGCGATGAAGATAAATGCGATTTCGCAATATCCTCTTTAAAACAGGCCATGCAATGGGATGAAGAGCGTTACGGACGAGTTTACGACCTTGAGGTTTTCAATATTGTTGCTGTTGATGATTTTAATATGGGCGCAATGGAGAATAAAGGTCTTAATATTTTTAACTCAAAATGTGTTCTTACCCACCCCAGAAAAAGTACAGATACTGACTTTGAGTATGTTGAGGGTATAATCGCGCATGAATATTTTCATAATTGGACCGGAAATCGTATAACATGCCGAGACTGGTTTCAACTTTGTTTAAAAGAGGGTTTAACAGTTTTCAGAGACGCCCAGTTTACCGCCGATTTACGAGATCCATCTGTGAAACGAATTCAAGATGCAAAGGTAATAAAAGGCCCTCAGTTCCGGGAAGATGCTGGCCCACTTGCCCATCCAGTGCGGCCCCAGAGTTTTGTTGAAATAAATAACTTTTATACTTTGACTGTTTATGAAAAGGGTGCGGAATTGATCGGCATGCTTAAATTATTGGTCGGCGAAAAAGATTATTATTCGGCACTAGAGCTATACTTCAAACGGCATGATGGTGAGGCTGCAACGATTGAAGACTGGATTAAGGTATTCGAGGACGTGACCAATCGAGACCTGAGTCAATTTAAGCTATGGTACTCTCAAGCAGGGACACCAAAAGTTAAGTTTAATGAGCGATACAGTGGAGAAACCCTGAAGTTAGATTTTGAGCAGGTGCCTTCCAATGACCAAAAAGAAAAATTAAANCCAATGGTCATTCCAATATCGATTGGCCTTTTNGACGAAAATGGGNAAGATCTCATAGAAACAACCGTGTTCGAGCTTANCAAACCTAAGGACACAATTACATTTAACGGAATATACAAAAAACCGACAGTGTCCCTTCTCAGAAATTTTTCGGCTCCTATAATAATAGAGAGAGTACTATCAGAGAAAGATAGATTGATCCTACTCGAAAAAGATAGTGATCCATATAACCGATGGGATTCTGCTCAGCAGCTAATGCTCACAAGTTTTGAAAAAATTGCGATTGAGCAAAGGGAACCATCAAATGATCTTTTAGAAGCTTTTTGCAATGTCATGCAGGATAAAAAGTTAATGCCAGCCTTTCGCGCTCAATTGCTATCTCAACCCTCAATCTCAGAAATTATAACACATTTTTTTGAGAAAAATTTGGAGATAGACCCTATAGAAATTTATGGAGCAAAAAAATTATTTACAAAAAAATTAGCAGAGGCTTCTAATTCGTTTTTGGAGCAATTATTTCACTCTCTCGCCCAGAATTTTAAATATGAACCATCTGCAAATCAGTCGGGAGAGCGCTCACTCAAGAACATTTTATTGGGTCTGCTAACTAGGTTAGATAATGGTGAAAGTGCAAAAAAACAATATTCCCAGGCGGATAACATGACCGAGGAAATTGCAGCACTGAGTATTCTAATTCAAAATGATATGGCCTTGAAGGAAATAGAAAATTTTTACGCCAAATGGTCTGATGACCGGCTAGTTATTGACAAGTGGTTCTTACTGCAAACTTCACTAAGTCAGCCCTCTAAATCATTAAAAATCACAAAAACCTTAACAAGTCACTAGTGATTTTAACGAAAAAAATCCAAATCGGTTTAGAGCTACTATCGGTGGATTTAGCCAGAATTTAGCAGCATTTCATGAGAAAGACGGGGCAGGATACAAATTTGTAACTGATTGGATTAAAAAAATTGATGCCCTAAATCCGCAATTGGCTGCAAGAACCTGCACGGCTTTTCAAAACTGGAAGCAATTTGATGCCTTGCGCCAAGAAAAAATATCATTTGAGCTTACAGAGATACTTAAAGTCGAAACGTTAAGTAAAGATACAACAGAAATGATTACGCGCATGCTCGATAAATGAGAAGTGGAATTACAAAAAAAACACAGATGCTCACTACAAAAAAAATAGCAGTTAATCTGGATTGAAAGATTTCTAAATGTTAGGTAATTAGCCTCTAAGTTAGATTGGAAAAAATAGATGCTAGACATAAATTTTACATCTCCAACACCAACCATAATACCCGGCTCAAAGCATGATTGGGAATTAGTTATCGGCATGGAAGTGCATGCGCAAGTTTCGTCACAGTCAAAATTATTTTCAGGTGCATCAACCCAGTTTGGTAATGAACCTAACTCAAATGTCTCATTTGTAGATGCTGCTATGCCGGGCATGCTACCAGTAATCAACGAATACTGTGTCGAACAAGCTGTTAGAACGGGTCTAGGATTGAGGGCAAAAATAAATCTCTGGAGTGCCTTTGATCGTAAAAACTATTTTTACCCAGACCTCCCGCAGGGTTATCAAATTAGTCAATTATACCATCCGATAGTTGGTGAAGGTGAAGTTCTAGTAAATATGGAGCCAGGGGTTGCAAGAAGAGTTAGGATTGAGCGCATTCACATGGAGCAGGATGCAGGGAAATCGATCCATGATATGGATCCCGATATGTCTTTTGTAGATCTTAATCGAACCGGGGTTTGCCTAATGGAAATAGTTAGCAGACCAGACATTCGTGGCCCAGAAGAAGCGGCTGCGTATGTTGGTAAACTAAGACAAATAATGCGTTATCTTGGCACCTGTGATGGTAATATGCAAAATGGAAATTTACGCGCAGACGTAAATGTCTCTGTATGCCGCGCCGGTATTTTTGAGAAATTTATGGAAACCGGTGACTTCAGCGTTTTGGGCACTCGCTGTGAGATAAAAAATATGAATTCAATGCGCTTCATACAACAAGCCATCGAGGTAGAAGCAAAACGACAAATTAAGATTTTGGAAGGTGGTGGAGAAATAGATCAGGAGACACGACTTTATGATCCTGAAAAAAGTGAAACTCGGTCAATGCGATCAAAGGAAGAAGCCCACGATTATCGTTATTTTCCCGACCCAGACTTACTACCATTAGAATTAGAACAAAACTGGGTCGACGAAATTGCTTCATCCCTACCAGAACTTCCTGATGATAAAAAAGCTCGGTTCATTTCATCTTTTGGATTAAGCGAATATGACGCCAGTGTTCTAACAGCAGAGGTAGAAGCAGCGAACTATTTTGAAGCAGTTGCTACTGGTCGAGATGGTAAGATAGCGGCGAATTGGGTTATAAACGAGTTATTTGGTCGATTAAAAAAAGATGATTTAGATATAACCAGGTCGCCTGTAAGTCCAGCACAACTTGGGGAAATAATTGATCTGATTAAAGATGGTGATATTAATGGGAAAATAGCAAAGGAATTATTCGAAATTGTTTATATCGACGGAGGGCAACCGTCCGAGATAGTAAACGAGCGGGGAATGAAGCAGGTCACTGACACAGGTGCAATCGAAAAAGCGGTTTTAGAAATAATAGCGGCGAATCCTGACCAGGTTGAAAAAGCGAAGGTTAATCCAAAGTTAGTTGGGTGGTTCGTTGGTCAGGTAATGAAAGCGACTGGTGGCAAAGCAAATCCAAAAAAAGTCAATGAGTTTGTCTCAGCTAAGCTGAATTCCTAAATCGAGGGCTTATTTCTTCATTTTTTTAAATTAATTTTTTATTAGGTTTTTGCAAAATTAGATAGACTTTAAGTCGAGAGCGATTGCATGAATGTTATTTAATAAGTCTTTGCCCAGCGCTTCGTGTACAGCCCGGTGTCTGGCAATTAGGGACATACCCTCAAAACCTTGCCAAACAATTTTTATTTGAAAATGGCTCTCACCGCCTTCTGAAAAGCCTGCATGACCACGATGACTTTCACTGTCGTCAATAACAGATATTTGTGAGTCTTTGAATGAAGTCTCTAAAGCTAGATTTATTCTATCCGTTTTAGTCATTTTCAATAATTACCTCTTCAATTTACTTTTAATTAATGTATGATTTAATGCTCGAGTCGAAAAGGTGGAATTAATGACCGAAAAACCGGATCCATTTGGATTTGATATATCTGTTTCTTCGGCAAAGAAGAATAAACCGCGCACCAGGCGTGGGATGTCAGGTGAAAGTGAGACTTCAAGGAGGCTTTGCGACCACGAGGGTTGCCAAAATGCTGGAAAATTTCGCGCACCAAAAGCACCAGACGTCTTAGACGATTTTTATTGGTTCTGCAAAGATCACGTACGCGAGTACAACCAGAAGTGGAACTTTTTTCAGAACCAAACAGAGGCTGAACTTAATGCACAGATGTCAAAAGATAAAGTTTGGGAAAGAGAAACCAAATCTTGGAGAGATCCTGAGTCTCGAGCTTGGGCTAGGCTTGGAATAGAAGATCCACACCAAGTTTTAGGTGAAAATGCTACAAAAAATCCTGGTCGGGCAGGAACCAGTGCTGGACACACCAGACGCTTACCAGCGACCGAAAGAAAAGCCATAGAGATACTTGAGGCAAAGGATACCTGGGCGAAGTCAGAAATTCGTAAAGCTTACAAGGCGTTAATAAAAATTCTTCACCCCGATATGAATGGCGGGGATAGAAGTCAAGAAGAGCAGCTCCAGCAGGTTATGTGGGCATGGGATCAAATAAAGGACAGTAGAAACTTCAAATAATTAAAGGCTAAGCTTTGTAAAAGACCAAGNTAACACCATTGATACAATGCCTTTTGCCAGTTGGCTGAGGCCCGTCATCGAATATATGACCCAAATGTGACCCACAATTACTACAATGGCACTCTGTTCGGATCATAAAAAATTTTCTATCTTTTCTTGTGCCAATCGCGCCATCGATNATCTTTCCAAAAACTGGGCCATCCAGTGCCTGAGTCGAATTTATGCAAGGACCGATAGAGTTCTTGATTACAGCCTTTACAGTGATACGTACCATTTTCATAGTTAGAGTTTAACGGAGATGTAAACGCTCGCTCAGTAGCTTCTTCCCTCATGACAGCGAATTCAAACGGCGTAAGTCTGGCTTTCCATTCATTTTTACTTAACTGAAATGGAAATTCCGAAGCCTCTTCTTCTGCCGCGATTGGCTGTGACTGTGCAACCAAACCAGCTATACCTAGTTTAAACAACGTACGTCTGTTCATAAGTAATCACTTGCCATATCTTTCTAAGGGTATATCTGGATCAATAATAGGAGATTTCAACTCTGAGCGTTGAGTTACTATTTAAAAAAGGATATTATTTAGTTAAAATTCCGAAAAATTAACTGTCGCACTCTTGAACCGCCGCAATTATTAGTGCACGAGTTAAATTCATAAGCCGAATATGAGGAAAAAATTATGGCCGATGGCTCTAAAATCATGGAAGGTAACCCAACTGAAGACATTTCCGTCAGGAAAGTTTTTGGTATTGATACAGATATGATCGTAAAAGGCTTCTCAGAACGCGCTGCTCGAGTTCCTGAGGTTGATGAAACCTACAAATTTGATCCCGATACAACATTAGCCATTTTGGCAGGATTTTCTCACAATCGGCGGGTAATGATCCAGGGTTATCACGGGACTGGTAAATCAACGCATATTGAGCAGGTTGCAGCAAGATTAAATTGGCCAGCAGTAAGAGTTAATCTGGACAGCCATATTAGCAGGATAGATCTTATCGGCAAGGATGCTATTAAGCTTAAGGATGGGAAACAAGTCACTGAATTTCATGAAGGAATTTTACCATGGGCCTTAAGGAATCCAGTTGCAATTGTTTTTGATGAATATGATGCCGGTAGAGCAGACGTCATGTTCGTAATTCAGCGTGTGCTGGAACATGACGGGAAATTAACACTTTTAGACCAAAACGAGATAATAACACCACACAGTAATTTTAGACTGTTTGCTACTTCAAACACCGTAGGTTTAGGTGACACCACTGGCCTATATCATGGAACTCAGCAAATTAACCAAGCTCAGATGGACCGTTGGTCTTTGGTCGCAACTCTAAATTATTTGTCTATGGATGTAGAGAGCGCGATAGTTCTGTCCAAATCACCAAACTACAACACAGAAGATGGCAAAAGAATAATTAAACAGATGGTTACAGTAGCTGATCTTACTAGAACCGCATTTATTAATGGAGATTTATCCACCGTGATGAGCCCTAGAACTGTAATAAATTGGGCAAGTAATACGGAAATTTTTAACGATGTTGGGTATGCTTTTCGTCTAACCTTTTTAAATAAATGTGATGAGCTTGAGCGACAAATAGTTGCTGAATTTTTTCAACGTTGTTTTGATGAGGAGTTGCCAGAAAGTGCGGCAAGTGTCAGTGTGGAATAGATGAAGTTAACTATTGCCTACACTTAGTTGCCATCTATCCGTAAATTAGTTGACCGGCAAAGCCTGAACCTTTCTTGAGTTTAATATGGTTTCAAAATCAGATAATCCCGCTGATCCATTCAAAAAGGCCTTAGCTGAGGCGACAAAGGTTCTGGCTGATAATCCAGAGCTTTCTATTAACTACTCAATTGATCCATCGGGGCTCTCTGGTGATAATATCAGACTTCCTCAAGTCAGTAGGCGCATGACCAAAGACGAGGTGCTCCTAGCTCGAGGCACAGCTGACGCTCTCGCCATGCATCACAAATATCATGACTCTGAATTGCATTCACGATTTGCTCCTGACGGCCCAATTGCAAGAGAGCTATATGAAGCGATGGAAACTGCCAGATGTGAAGCCGTCGGCGCAAAGGATATGCCAGGCACAACCGGAAATATTAATGCAAAAATTGGTGTTGAAGCAAAACGAAAAGGTTTCGACAAGCTGACGGATCGAGCGGATGCCCCACTTTCGGATGCTGCAGGTTACTTAATTCGATCTTTAACTACCCACAAGGATCTTCCTCCATCAGCAAAGAACGTTTTAGATTTGTGGCGAGATTTTATTTTAGACCAGGCTGGAGCTACTTTAGAAAATCTAACTAACAACCTAGATAATCAAGAAAATTTTGCAAAGTTTTCTCGTCAAATAATTACTGACTTGGGTTATGGAGATCAATTAGGTGACGATCCTGAGGCCGAGGACGATAACAATCAGGAAAACGAAGATGAAGATAATGAGCAATCCAATGATCCAGAAAGTTCAGGTACAGATGAGGATAATGACGATAATTTAGATGCAGACGATCAACAGAGCCAAGAAGAGCAACAGGATTCAGCACAGGCACAAATGAGTAGTGAAGACAGTGCCGATGAAGACCTTGAAGACCAGGAGTTGCCCGATGGAGAAGCGCCCCTGGAGCCACCACCGCCGCAACCTATCTCTGATGCAGATCCAAATTATAAAGTTTTTGAGATAAATTTTGACGAAGAGATTAAAGCTGAAGACCTTGCTGAACAAATTGAATTAGAAAGATTACGAGCATATTTAGATCAACAACTTGAACCACTTAAAGGAGCCGTCAGTAGGCTTGCAAACAAGTTGCAAAGGAGACTTCAAGCACAGCAAAATCGTAGCTGGTTATTTGACCTTGAGGAAGGAATTCTTGATGCTGGCAGACTCGCTAGAGTTATAACTAATCCAACGACCTCTCTTAGTTTTAAAATAGAAAAGGATACTGAATTTAGAGATACGGTGGTGACATTACTTTTGGATAACTCTGGTTCAATGCGTGGCAGACCGATATCGATCGCAGCTATTTGCGCAGACGTACTAGCACGTACTTTGGAGCGTTGTAATGTTAAAGTTGAGATTTTAGGATTTACAACGCGTGCTTGGAAAGGCGGTCAATCTCGCGAATCCTGGTTAAATCAGGATCGCCCACAACAGCCTGGCCGTTTAAATGATTTACGTCACATTATTTATAAAGGAGCTGACGCCCCTTGGCGCCGCGCACGTGCCAATCTTGGCTTGATGATGAAGGAAGGCTTGCTTAAGGAAAATATTGATGGAGAGGCTTTAGAATGGGCGCACAGACGCATGACAGCTCGCCCGGAAGCTAGAAAGATTTTAATGGTAATTTCCGATGGAGCTCCGGTAGACGATAGTACTTTATCAGTAAACCCAGCAAATTATCTCGAAAAACACTTACGAGATGTTATATCGATGGTAGAAAAAATTAAAAACGTTGAACTTTTAGCGATTGGTATTGGTCATGACGTGACGCGTTATTACGACCGTGCGGTTACTATAACAGATGTTGAGCAACTAGCCGGGGCAATGACTGAGCAGCTCGCTGCCCTATTTGATAGTGACCCCAAAGCTAGAGCTAGAGTTAATCAACTAAAAAGAGGCTAACACTCTATGCAGGAAGAGAAAATTTGTAAATTTCAATCTTTCGCTTCAATTGGAAGTCCAGAATTAGGTCCTGAAAGACTAGCTGCCTTACAGAACGAAATTACTAAGAGAGGACTAGATGGTTTTCTTATACCACGATCAGATGCTTACAGAGGCGAGTATGTAGCCGAAAAAGATCAGCGTTTGAGATGGTTGACAGGGTTTGAAGGTTCTGCAGGGATCTGTGTTTTAGTTAAACAACGAATAGGTATTTTTGTAGATGGACGCTATACTGTTCAGGCAAAAAATCAAACTTGTCCACCAATAGAAATTATTAATTGGCCAAAAATAAAAGTCACAGACTGGATAATGGAAGTTACTAATCATGGGAAAATAGGTTTTGACCCGTGGTTGCACTCAGTAGATGAAATTGAACAGTATAATCGGTCAATGGAAAACACTGAAATTATTTTGCAAACGACGCAGAACCTTGTCGACATAATTTGGAAGGATCAACCTAGCGCACCAACTGCAAAAGCTTTTCAATATGAAGACAAGTTTGCGGGGGTGACACAATCTCATAAAAGAAAAACATTGTCCAAAGAATTGAAAGAAAAGGGAAATTCAGCTGCCGTAATTACACTACCAGAGGGAATTGCCTGGTTGTTAAACATGAGAGGCGGTGATGTCGAACATTTGCCAATAGTCCAGGCTTTTGCAATTTTGCATTCAAATAATGAAGTGGATATTTTTGTAGATAAAACGAAAGTNGAAAATTTAGCAAAGCACTTTGGTCAGGGTATTAACATTTACAATGAAAATGAGTTTCTTCAGCACCTTAGAAAACTTACAGGTAGTGTTTGCATAGATAAATCTAGCTTGCCGTTTGCCGCTTATCAGAGTCTAATCGACTCAAAAGCGAATTTAGATCCGAGAGGCGACATAACGGCATTACCTAAAGCTTGTAAAAATGAGATTGAGTTAAGTAGAGCGCGAGATGCCCATTTGATTGACGCAATCGCAATGTGCAAATTTTTGCACTGGCTGAATTCACAGCCGTTAGGAATGTTAACAGAAATTGATTTAGTAATAAAATTGGAGTCGTTTAGATCAGCTAATCCAGAGTTCTACGATATAAGCTTTGAAACAATATGCGCAAGTGGACCAAATGCGGCCCTTCCACATTATCGAGTAAATTATGAAAGTAATCGCACGATCAAGAATGGTGACGTGATCCTAGTTGATAGTGGAGGGCAGTATAAAAGTGGGACAACTGACATTACTAGAACCACTGCCTTGGGCCAGGTTTCCAGCGAGATAAAGAGAGCTTTTACGCTTGTTCTTAAAGGAATGATTTCAATATCTAAGTTAAGGTTTCCTAAAGGGATGGCAGGGTGTGATTTAGATGCGTTTGCTCGAGTATTCCTATGGTCGGAGGGACTAGACTTTGCTCATGGCACAGGTCATGGAGTTGGACAATTTCTTTCTGTTCACGAAGGCCCTCAGAGATTAAGTAGGACTTCAAATATTCCTTTCGAAGCAGGAATGATTATATCAAATGAACCAGGTTTCTATAAAGAGGGACATTTTGGGATAAGAATTGAAAATCTACTGGCCATAAAAAAAGCTCCGAAATTGGAAAACTCAGTTATTGACGAGATGTTCGTTTTTGAAACACTTAATTTTGTCCCAATTGAGAAATCATTAATAGAAAAAGGTTTGATGTCAGCAGATGAAATTGTCTGGCTAAATGAGTATCATTCAGAATGCCGTCAAAAAATCAGAGAGTATTTAGAGCCAGACGAAAAAATTTGGTTAGACCAAGCAACCGAGGAAATTAAGTAATTTATCTAGTCTAGCGCCCGTCCACTAAGGTAGCCGCGGCATTAATTGCAGCATTAGTTATTTTGTCACCCGAGATCATGCGAGCAATTTCCTCAATTCTCGCATCTCCATCAAGCGGGTTCACTTTTGTAAGGGTTTCAGTGGAAGTTATGGATTTTACAACCTGAAAATGCGCGTCACCAAGAGCGGCGACCTGCGGAGAATGCGTAACTATCAAAACCTGTGCATTTTTTGAAAGTCTAACCAGTCTTCTTCCAACCGCATCAGCAGTTGCCCCACCAATCCCACGGTCAATTTCATCAAAAATCATCGCAACAGAGGTATAACCTTTTGTCAGACATACTTTTAGTGCCAATAGAAAACGACTTAATTCACCCCCCGATGCTATTTTATCAATTCGACCCTTTGCAGTTCCTTTATTTGTTGAAACTACAAACGAAACGTCATCGGATCCATTGGCTGATCTTTGTGCAGGTATAATATTAGTCTCAAAGATAGCATTTTCCATTTTCAAAAATGGTAATTCCTCTCTTACTAATTTGTCTAATTTGGCACCAGCAGTTAGTCTGGATTTATTTAGTTTTGAAGCAGCAACGTTATATTCGTTGTCACATACTCTAATCTTATCTTCTAATGAGGATAGGGTTTGAGCACCAAATGAAAATTCTGCTACTTTATCCTCAAGCTCAGCCTTAAATTTATATAGTTGATCTGAGGGAATTTTATGTTTTCTTGCTAAACCACGGATTTCAAATAACCGCTCCTCGAGCATTTCAAGCTCATGCGCATCAAAATCCAATGTACCAACAAGCCCATCTATTATACCGCTTGCTTCACCCAACTCAGTTGAAGCCCGTGACAATGAAGCTAAAGCATCATCAAATGGTCCGTCACTTTTTCCAGATGCTGTTTCAATCCATCTCATTGCATCCAAAATCAAACTTTCTGCACCATTCACTCCAACGGCATTTTGGGCCTTTAAGATATCATCCTTTATTTTTTCCGCTGATTGCATCATGCGTCTTTTGGCGTCTAACTCCTGTTCTTCTCCTTCTTTTGGATNGACTCTTATCAGTTCATCTAATGAATATCGCAAAAACGACTCTTCGGCCTCAAAGGCAGAAAATTTTTTTTGNTCATCNTGCAATTCTTTTTCCGCTTTTTTGAGCTTTTTCCAAGCTTCCTTAACTAACTCTCGTTGGGAATTATTGGCCGCAAACATATCGAGTAGATGTATATGNGACCGTTGATCNAGCAAACCCTTATCATCATGNTGACCATGAATTTCAATTAGCAGCGGCGATAACTGAATTAATAATTCTCTTGGAACTCTTCGTCCGTTAATCCATGCTGTCTTCCGCCCATCAGCACTAATAACTCGTCGAATTAATAATTCTTCTTCCCAGGGAATATTATTTTCATCAAGGATCTTTTTTACTGGGTGGTCCACATCGACTTCAAACCAAACGCTAACTTCTCCAAAATCAGCACCCGGGCGCACTATTTCAGTCTTACCGCGCCAGCCTAGAACAAACCCTAAACTATCCAAGAGTATCGATTTACCTGCCCCGGTCTCACCTGTCAAAACATTTAATCCGCTGGTGAATATTATCTCCGCGTGGTCAATAATTAAAATATCGCGTATGTCTAATCCAACAAGCATTTCATATAATCAACAAGTTAGAGCCATCGGCCTTTTAGAACCTGTCTATGAATTTTTCGAAGCCATCCTGTACCTTTTGCTGCTGGACTAAGATTTTCATTCTTCAATAGACTGTAGGTTCGTTGATACCAAGCTGTAGCTTGATAATTGTAACCAAGTATTGCACCGGCAGACTGTGCCTCTTCGACCAATCCCATAGACAAATACGCTTCCACAAGTCTGTGTAACGCTTCAGCTGTATAAGAAGACGTCTGATACTCCTCAACAACAATACGAAATCTGTTTATTGCAGCGGGAAATTGTTGCCGTTTTAAATAATATCTACCTACTTCCATCTCCTTACCCGCTAAATGATCAAAGGCTAGATCATACTTTAATTCAGCAGCTTTAACATATTCACTGTTAGGATAATTTACCATTAGTGTCTTAAAAGCTTCCAATGCCTTCGCGGTGACTTGTTGATCCCGGCCAACATCTTCAATCTGGTCGTAATAACTTAAAGCTATTATATACTGCGCATATGCGGAATCTTCATCAGATGGATAATATTCAATATATCTTTCAGCTGCATCACGAGCCTCTTCATATTGCTTAGCTTTATGGTTTGCAAAAGCTTGCATAATCACAGACCTTTTTGCCCATCTGAATATGGGTACAACCTCTCTACATCGGAAAAAAAGGCTATTGCATCCATCGGTTTTGACCTAGCCATTTCGAATTCTGCTCTATCAAAAATTTGTTTTGCAGAATAATTCTCAATTTCATCTGAACCTACTTCTGCAGTATTACTGCAACCAACGAGCGGCCCGAGTATGACCAGAATGACCCCTATCAAATAGATTGATCTATTTAAAATCATGAGTGACCTTTATTAAGTAATAACGTAATTATACTTAATAACTTTTTTTGAATTTAAAGTACATCAGGACAATNTAGATTATTTAAAAAATATATATATACCTNAATTAAACTAATTTGGATTATCCCATTTGAATTGAACTCTTATGAATAAAGTTCATCTGTNTTATAAGATTTAAAGTTTCATCCTTTATTTGAGACAGCACTGTCTCATCTCTTAGATTAGACAGTAATGAGGAGTTAACTTTTTCATTACGAAACCAGCTTAAGGATTTTATCAGTCGCTTCGCTTCATCCGTGTAACCAGAAGGCGGATCTATGTCATTGATTATGGCCCAAAAGCCAGTCCAGAGCCTCGAAACAGACCACGGATTATATCCACCTCCAGTCGTTAAAAGGACTTTTGGTGCCAAAAGAGTAAGCCTTGAAAGAATAGTCCATAAGCAACTATTTGTGATCTCCAGACGCGACAGTGGATCGTCCTTTAACATGTCTGCCCCTGCTTGAATAATCAATGCCTCTGGTGCGAAATTTTCTAACGCAGGGAAAAACACATATTTAAATAGTGCTTCTAAATCAACGTCCTTCGAACCTTTTATAATTGGTGCAAATAAATTTTTATCTGGATAATTTTCATCTAATTTTCCTTGAAATGGCCATCGGTTTGACTCATGCACCGAGACTAACATTACATCTGGATCTTCAGAAAAAGCAGATGCTACGCCGTCACAAAAATGAGCATCTAAATCTACGTAAGCAATCCGACGAATTCCAAATTCTCTGAATCTTAAGACTGCAAATACCAAATCATTCAAATAACAAAATCCATTTGCTCTATCTGCTAAACCATGGTGCAAACCCCCTCCCAAATTAAAAGCTCTGCCGTACAAAAATGCATATTCTGCCCCTACAACTGCCCCACCAACTGAGGTCGCTGGACGCTTATACATTCCTTTAAAAACCGGGTTAGACGGCGTACCTAAATTATATTTTTTTGACCAATATTCATCAATTTTCTGCTTTTCATCAACTTCTTGAAGGACATTGATATAATCCTTCGAATGAAATTTTTCCAATAAACTTGGCTTAGCTATGGGTGCATTAACAAAGCTCGCATCACTATACCAAGACATGGCTTTAATAAGATCGAGAGTGGGTCCTACCCTTGGTATATTTAAAGGATGTTTTCCTCCATAATGCGTAGTGCGGTAAATATCTGAAGAAATAAGAAAAGCTGTCATAGTAAAAAACTAGCGCTGTGGCAGGAAATAAACAGCATATTTCTAGAAAAATTCTTAGGGTTTTAGAAATTATCCTGCACAGTTATAAGCCTACCACCAGTGATGAGGAAAAGACCGATGCGCAAAAGTAAAATTACACGCGAAACTAACGAAACTAAGGTCTCAGTCTCTATTAATGTCGATGGTACTGGCAAGTATTCAAACGACACCAATGTTGGGTTTTTTGATCACATGTTGGACCAATTATCGCGCCACTCTCTGATTGACTTGGAAATAAAGACAATTGGGGATACCGAAATTGATGACCATCACACTGTAGAAGATACGGGCATAGCACTTGGACAGGCTTTAAAGAATGCATTGGGAGATAAACAAGGAATAGTAAGATATGGCTCATGTAATTTGCCGATGGATGATGCACAAATTAGAACTGCATTAGATTTTTCTGCAAGGCCTTTCTTTATCTGGAATGTCAGTTTTTCAACAAATAAAATTGGAAATTTTGATGTAGAACTCGTGCGTGAATTCTTTCAAGCTTTTTCAACACACGCGGGATTAACATTACACGTAGATATGGTGCATGGGATAAACGGTCATCATATCGCTGAGGCGATATTTAAATCTGTAGCAAGAGCCTTAAGACAGGCCATAGAAATAGACCCTCGAATGGCAGAAAGTTTACCAAGTACCAAAGGAACACTCTAAAAATAATGCTTACAGCGCTTATCGATTATGAGAGTGGCAATTTACACTCTGCTCTTAAAGCATTTGAGATAATTTCAAATAAGAATTCGCTTGGATCTGTCAAANTAACAGGTGATCCTGATATCATTAGCAAGGCTGATAGACTAGTTTTGCCAGGTGATGGGGCTTTTCCAGCATGTAAGCAAGCGCTTGAAAGATCAGAAATCTTTGAAGCATTAAAATACGCTGTCTTTGCCAAGGGCACGCCATTTCTTGGAATTTGTGTTGGAATGCAACTAATGGCAAANAAAGGTTTTGAATTTGAACAAACAAATGGTNTTGGCTGGATAAACGGCGAGGTGGAAAAAATAACATTATCTGACCCCGATTTAAAAATACCGCACATGGGTTGGAATGAAATAATAATAGAAAACGACCATCCAATTTTAAACGAGATCAAAAATGGAGATCACTTCTACTTCATACACTCATACCAAATGAAAGTTTTAAGTCAGGAACAACGACTGGCCCACGTCAGCTATGGGGGTGATATCACCGCCATCGTAGCAAAAGATAATATGGTTGGGTTACAATTTCATCCAGAGAAGAGTTCCCTCTCTGGAATGAAAATTATACAAAATTTTCTAGAATGGCAGCCGTAAATGATAGTCAAGCGTTTATTCAATCCGAGTCCAAGTACCACCATCACGACATAAAATCAAAACACACCCTGATATTTTTAACTGATTATTTCCCTCTAAAACCATTTTAGAGCTGTAAACCTTATCGCGATCTGGGCTCCAGATTTTTCCGCCACCATATTTTCCATCACCCTTGTTTTTCATAGCCCATATAATCTTTTTACCAATATTGTCAGACTCATATGATGCACCGGTGGAATTAAATGACTTGACAAGAGTACCACAAATTTCGCCATCACACTCTTCTACGTTTATGTGGCCAAAATTTCCATTATCATCCGGAGTAGTTTGCCATACACCAAGTACTGGGTCCGCTAAAGCTGCCCCAGTCAGAAAGCATAAAGCGACAGCTATCTTAAAAATATTCTTCATTGTAATCTCCCATCTTTATAACAGTGTGCAACCAAACTTGATTCAGGGCAAGTACTAGAAGAGATGAAGTTGCATTATTCAATTGAGCATGCTTTACGGATTTTCGAAACTGAAGGTTTAGCAAAATGATATTATATCCGGCTATTGATTTAAAAGATGGTAACGCAGTTAGGTTGCTTAGAGGAGATATGAACAAATCTACCGTGTTCAATAAAAACCCTAGCGATCAAGCCATCGAATTTGAACGTGCCGGCTGCCATTGGCTACACTTGGTTGACTTAAATGGCGCTTTTGCTGGCGAACCGGTTAACTCTTCAGCTGTTGAAGAAATATTATCCCAAATTACAATTCCCGCTCAGCTTGGAGGAGGCATCCGCAGCCTCAAGACAATAGAAAATTGGATACAAAAAGGCTTATCTCGGATAATTCTTGGAACTGTGGCCGTAGAAAACCCTCTAATAGTAAAGGAGGCTGCAAAGGAATTCCCTGGGAAAATAGCGGTCGGAGTTGATGCAAGAGATGGGTTAGTAGCAACTGACGGATGGGCTAAATCTACAAATATTAAGGCCACGGAGCTAGCAAAATCTTTTGAGGATTATGGCGTCTGTTCAATAATTTATACTGACATAAATAGAGATGGAGCGATGCAAGGACCTAATGTTAGGGCTACCGCGAAGTTGGCTAACGAGGTGTCAATCCCAATAATCGCATCAGGGGGGGTATCAAAGCTCGATGATCTTATTGCATTGAAAAGCTGTGGTGCTAAGCTGAACGGAGTAATTTCTGGAAGAGCATTGTATGACGGAGCCATTAATTTGCAAAAAGCTTTGGAAATTCTTTGATGCTTAAAACTCGCATTATACCATGCCTAGATGTGGCCGACGGAAGGGTCGTGAAGGGTATAAATTTTGTAAACTTAAAAGATGCAGGCGACCCAGTAGAAGCCGCCTATCGTTACGATCAAGCGGGGGCCGATGAAATATGTTTTCTCGACATAAACGCGACGTACAAAAGTAGGAATACTACATACGATATGGTTAGAAAAACTGCAGAAAAATGCTTCATACCTTTAACTGTTGGGGGTGGAGTTAGAACTGTAGACGATGTTCGAAAACTTTTGCTCGCAGGAGCTGATAAAGTTTCATTTAATTCAGCAGCAGTTGCTAATCCAGAAATTATAACCGCGGCTGCCAATCAATTTGGAAGTCAGTGTATAGTTTGCGCAATAGATGCAAAAACTGTCGGCACTAAAAAATGGGAATTATTTACTCATGGTGGAAGACAGGGAACTGGCATTGACGCTGTCGAGTTTGCACAAAAGATTGCTGATATGGGAGCTGGAGAGATATTACTGACATCGATGGATAAAGATGGCACCAAATCAGGTTTTAACTTAGAGTTAACAAAAAAAATCTCTTCAGCTTTGAAAATACCAGTTATCGCATCTGGAGGGGTTGGAAATCTCTCTCATCTTGTTGACGGAATAAAATTAGGAGGTGCCTCTGCTGTTTTAGCAGCATCAATATTCCATTTTGGTGAGTACACAATTGAAGAGGCAAAGCGGTATTTGGCATCAGCGGGAATACCAGTAAGGATTTAATTTATGAAAATTGATGATTTATTTGAAATTATTCAAGCTCGTGCGGAAAGCGATCCAGAATTCAGTTGGACAGCCAAGCTATTATCACAAGGACCAGACAAATGCGCTGAGAAATTTGGGGAAGAAGCTGTCGAAAGTATTATAGCGGCAATCAGAAAAAATAAAAGTGAGCTAATACATGAAACTGCAGATTTATTATACCATCTTGTTGTTATGCTTCATGCAAATGGGGTAACTCTTACAGAGATAACAGATGAGCTTAAGAGGCGTAAAAATATATCTGGAATTGAAGAGAAAAAATCCCGCAGCACCTGATAATTATCTATGCTTAATCAAATATAATTTTTTAAACTACCTACTTTACTTACTTGAATTTCTAAATCGTCTCCAGCCTTTAGGAAACGTTTTGGGTTAAAACTTGCCCCTGTTCCATCGGGAGAGCCAGTTGCTATAACATCTCCTGGATTTAAGGTCATAATACTGGAGATATAGGAGATTTGCTCCTGTATACTGAAAATCATATCATTACTCGTAGCTTTCTGAACAACCTCTCCATTTAGAAATACAGTTAATTCTAAATCTCTCAGATCGGTTAAATCTTCCAAAGGCGTTATCCATGGGCCCCAAGATCCAGAACCAGAAAAGTTTTTGCCAGCATATATTGAATGCGACTGCCAATCGCGTACTGAACCATCGTTAAAGGCCGAGAACCCAAATATAAAGTCGTCTGCGTTAGAAACAGATACGTTTCGCGCTTGGGTTCCAATAACTACGGCTATTTCGCCCTCATAGTCAAAGCTATCAGAAGCATCTCCAGCAGGAATTTCTAGAATTTCATTGTGAGCCAGCAGCGCCTCACTATTTTTACCAAACAAAATTATATTTTCTGGATTGCTGAGACTTTTTCCGTCAACTGGATACGGTTTATGGTAATTCATGCCAATACAGATAATTTTAGTTGGGTTAACAATCGGGGGCAAAAACTTTATTTTATTATGCTTTAACTTTGGAGTGCTCAATGCATTTTCATACATAAGTGAGGTAGATTTTCTCTCAATTACCTCTCTTAGATTTCTGTATTCTCTAATAAAATCATCGGTAACGGATTGTGCGTAATCATCAAAAAATATTCCATAAGTTTCTTTTTCATTTGTTACAAAGGATCCGATATTCATTATATCGTATCCACAAATTGATTTTCTTTATTAAGAATTAAGGCAGTCAATGTTGAATTAAACGGTGTGGGAACTCCTACTTCCTTTCCAAGACTTGGAACTCTGCCATTTATAAACATAATTTCTGACCGTTTATTTGCTAGATGATCTAAAAACATAGATGGACGAGCATTGCGAAGGTTAGTTCCAAATTTAGAAACATATTCAACTGGGTCATTAAAGCTGAAATCAATTTTTTTTGCTATTCCAATTTTATATGCTTCATACATTGCGCCCAATGCGATAGGCCATGCACTAGGGTCGTCCATCAGCTCACCAACGGTCTTTTCAAAAACTGTGCATGGTGCACTAAACGTGACATTACATAAAAATTTTTCCCATATTAGTTTTTGTATATCATGATAGGACTGTACATTGAACCCGGCCTTGACCCAATGGCTGGTGAGTTTTTGAAGCCTTTCTGTGATTTCACCAGTTAGCTCACCAAGTCGTATAAGCTTCATCGCATTATGGTGAACATAGCCTGGATTTTTAACTGAGGCCCCAAAACCGTCAGCCACACCCAAAACGATATGCTCACGCTCAATAAATTTCGCTAATTTTTCTTCTGCGCCTAATCCATTTTGGATTGTAACCACAGTAGCATTTGGCCCTAAAAATGGAGATATTTCTCTTGCAGCACTCTCAACGCCAGATGCTTTCGTGGCGATAATATAAAAATTACAATCGTCATGTGCTTCAAAAATACTGGAGGCATTAATATTTTTTACAATGTAACTACCATTTGGATTTTCAATTAAAAGGCCTTTTTCGTTGATCGCATTGATGTGCTCAACCCATGGATCATATGCAATCACTTCAAAACCAGAGTTTGCAAATAAAGCAGCATATATCGACCCCATTGCACCTAATCCAATAATAGTGACTTTCATAATATTACCTGTCTAAATGCTAATCATTATGTCGAATTGTTTTCGAATTTGTGTATCAAAATCATTTGGAATGTAATTCGGCCTATGTCCTTTTAACAGTTCTTCAACTTTTATTTTTGCGTTTGTGTTTATATTTGGCTCTCCATTGGCCACCCAAGCCTCGTAGGCCTGTCTGTCTGCATTTTCCGGATATACAAAATCTGTGCTCATTCTTTTAAAAGTCTCAGATTGTCCCAGAAAATGCCCCTCACCCTCCACTACGTTTTTGATTGTGTTTAGAGACATTGTATCTTCACTTACTTCGATCTGTTTCCCAGAACTAAGGATCGCACCCAACATTTCATTATCGACCACGTAAGCCTCGAATGATGTCGCCATAAGACCAGCTTGGGTCCCAGCAGCTTGGGTAATAAGATTAGCTCCGGTTTGAACCGCTAGNGTTAAATTAAGAGCTTTCTCATAACCAGCCTGATTATCAGGAAGTTTGCTATCGGTAGCCCCAGAAATTGTAGAATTAGGAAAATTATAATACTGCGCGAGTTGCACTGACGCTGCTGTCAATAAAGATTGCTCCCCACTTCCCCCAGCCATACCACCTGTTCTCAAGTCTGTAACCATGGGGCGTGCACCATAAATGGCATTTACATCCTTATTTGCTAGCCACGCCAAAATCATACCAGCCAAAGTTTCAGCATTCGTTTGAACCAAGCAACCAGCTATTGTTACGGGGCTCGAGGCACCCATCTGACCGAATGTATTTACCATAACCGGAAACCCACGCCGCGATGCTTCAATTAAAACTTTGCATGATTCTGTATCAAATCTTAATGGCGGAACGACATGATTTATATTCAACGACAAGAATGGTCGCTCATAGAAATTTTCATGAGACCCAGCAATGACTAAACATAATTCGTGCACCGTTTTGACATTGGTGGCATCACTAACGCTACTTATTACATGTTTTGACGTTCCGACTAACGCAGCATAGGCAGTGTTAACGTCCAACATTAAACTTGATTTCATATCATTGGCCACCATAGGTCGAGCAAAAAAATGAATATTATCTAATTTATCCACCAAACGAGATGCATCATATAAATCACTCAAGATTGATTGCCGAAAATTATGCGTTGACATATCCACAATCATAGGCGAGGCACCCCCAGTGCCTGTATGAACTTTGTATCCGGATACATCTAAGTTCTGGTCTTTATCCCGAGCGTACAAACTAAAGCTTTTTCTCAGATTAGATATTGCTTTATTCACTAATTTCGGGGGGAAGGTTAACCGGCCGCTGTCAGTCAACCTGCCACCATTGTCACAAACAAGCTTAATTGCTTCCTCTGGGGCGTCACTAAGACCTATCGTCTCCAAAATTTGCAAGGATGCATCGTGTATTGAACACAACTGCGCATCAGAAAAAAATTTCAGCCTACCAGTATTTGGAATTATTTTTTCTGCCGACTGGGAAACTTTTTTCTGCTGTCGCCTACGAGATCGATTAGACAACTTAACTTCCTTTTTATAAACTATTTTTAATTATAAACCTATTTATTTGAATTTTGAGGGTGCACATTTGGGTCAAAGAGGAAAGTCTTTTATAGTGCCAATCATTTCAGAGCCATCCTGTACTTCAATTTTGACGTTCTGCCCTATGTTCCAATAATCTTTATCTACCATGCCTTGTGCTACATTTGCTTTAAGGCGGGGTGACCAAATTGCTGAAGTAATATTGCCGACGGCTTTCCCATTAGCATAGACACGCCAGGGTTTGGAGCAGGTTGGACAAGGAGTTTCACCAAATACAAATCCTCTAATAATCTTTTGCACACCATTTTTGTAGATATCCAGCAATTTACTTTTTCCAATATACTCTATCGGTCCATCCAAATCACAAAATTTTTCCAAACCAATTTCAAATGGATTATTTGCAATTGTCATTTCATTTCCATACGAAAAAAGGCCTCCTTCAATTCGCTCAATTAAATTTGGACAACCTGGCGCTATTTGATATGATTGTCCTTTTTTCCAAATTATATCCCATAGAAAATTTGCATGAGCTTTGCCCTTTAAATAAATTTCAAAACCACCCTGACGCGAATAACCAGACCGAGCGATTAACTGACTAGACCCATTTACATCTATCCAATCAAACTTGAAAAACTTAATATTTTTTACATGCGNTCCAAAAATCTCAGTTAACAGTTTTTCAGCTTTCGGACCTTGCACAGCTAGCGGGTATACATCTGGCTCATTGACTTTAACATCAAGCTTTCTACCAAAAGCGAGGCCTTTGGCGAACAGTAGTACATCGCTGTCTGCAATTGATAACCAATATTTATCTTCAGAAAGTTTCAATAACACCGGATCATTAATTAACCCAGCATTTTCATCTATTAATGGAATATATAAACAATCACCAATCGCAATATCTCCGATATTTCTTGGTGTCATCAATTGTATCAATCTCTGGGCATCCGGGCCTTGGATTTCCACCTGTCGCTGGCAAGAAACATCCCAAATTTGAACGTGCTCCCTCAAATGCCAGTAATCCTCTTCAACGGTCGACTGGAAAGCTTTGGGTAAAAGCATATGATTAACAATAGAGAAACCAGAAACTCCTAATTTTTCAATCCGATCAGTATAGGGCGTTCTGCGAAGCCTAATTGACATATTTAGACCATTCATTAACGCGAGATCCATGTAGAATAGGAATGGGGGTTTATTATCACAGGAAGGTGATAAGAACTTTCTGCTTCACTTATTGAAAACCTTAAGGCAATTTCGGCAATACCCCCGGTTACGTTTTTCAATTTCCAGTACTCCGTCAAGGAAAATACTAACTCACATGCCATTGAGGGATAAATATATTCAGGTTTGATTTTCAAAGATAAACGCCCACCATCATCAGTATCACCACTAACCAAAATCTTTTGCGACTTTAATTCCACAAGTCTAGCTGGGATTTTCCTAGCATGGGTTCCATCAGTACCGTTTAGAATATGAGAGGTAATACTTGCCATTATTCAATCGAAGCCTTGTCCCTTTTATCTGAAGTTGCCGCCACAATCGGGCTGATGACCCCTCTACACTTTACATTAATGCAAGCGGTCTTTCCACTTTTATAAGCTCTTTCAAAAGCGCCTGAAAGCTGCTCACGTTTTGTAACGAGCTCGCCAAATCCACCAAGACCCTCAAACATTTTATGAAAAGGAATATCGCGAAAATCGGTTGCATAATGTTGACCACTTTCAAAAAGTCGTTCCTGTTGCTGACTAATGCAATCTAGACCCCCATTATTATCAATAACAACAATTATTGGGGTAGCCTCTTGAAAACAAGTCTCAACCGACAAACCACCAGACAGAAATGCTCCATCACCTGTTACTAACACTACGTTAGTGTTTGGATGGACCCGTTTTGCAGATAGCGCAAACGAAACTCCCACACCCAACAGACTATAATTTCCTGGATGAAGTATGCCACCGAGCTTTCTTCCGCCAGCGGCGGCAATATTAGTAGCAATTTCATTCCAGAAATGCGTATTACCTCCATCAAAAACTAACCAGTCATCATCAGACATCATAGACTGAACATCCAACGCTAATTGCAAAGGATGCATTTTTCGATCAAGTTTTAGATCATCTTCGGTTTCCTTCGCAATATGTTCAGCCCAGTGAGACACCCAGTCGGATCTACGTTGTTTTTGCAAAACAAACCAGTCATCCCATGTTCTTTCAATTTTAATAAGCTCATTAAAAAAGGCTCCAGGATCTGATAACAACTGAAGATCTGCACCAATATTATATTCTAACTCTTCATGGCTTCCATTTACACAGAC
>JGI24820J26691_1000065_pt1 | contig 25110 bp, 22 predicted proteins | sample METZYME_5_50m_FD_26691 | JGI IMG/M metagenome (IMG submission 26691) | reverse complement strand
ATGGAAATAAAAAATTTGCAAATTAAAGTCGATAACTGGATTAAAAATCATGGTGTTAGATATTTTAACGAGTTAACTAATATGGCTCAATTGACAGAGGAGGTTGGTGAAGTAGCAAGAATAATTTCAAGAAAATATGGAGAACAAAGCTACAAGGAATCTGATAAGGAGATTGACTTAGCTGGTGAACTCTCAGATGTTTTATTTGTTTTACTATGTCTTGCTAATCAAACTGGCGTAGATCTTCAAACTGCTTTTGATGAAAGGTTGGATATGAAGGCANATAGAGATCATGAAAGACACCANAAAAATGAAAAGCTTGACTAAATTATATTTAAAGAAAGCTAAGCCTAAACATGCGAATATAATTNTACCAGGTTCTAAAAGTGAATCAAACAGGTTAATTATTTTGAGTTCATTATTTGAAAATATTTATTTTGAAAATATCTCAAACTCNGATGATACAAATTATTTGCTTAATGCAATTAATACAAAATCTAAGGTTATTAATGTAGGTCATGCGGGGACTTCGATTAGATTTTTAACTTCTTATATCGCCTTAACAACACAAGTTGACATTCAGTTAATAGGGTCAAAAAGAATGCATAATCGTCCAATTAAAATATTAGTTGACTCTCTNAGACAAATAGGNGCTTCAATTGAGTATTTAGATAAAGAGGGCTATCCGCCTATTTTGATTAGGCCNGCAAAATTATATGCTAAGAAATTACAGATTGACAAATCTAAAAGTAGTCAGTACATATCATCTCTATTACTGATAGCTCCAAAGATAGAGGGTGGTTTAGAAATAGAGCTTGTAGGTAGAGAAACTTCTACACCTTATATTGATATGACGATAAGTCTATTAAAAAAAATTGGGGTTAGAATTATTTCAAGAAGTAATTATTTCAGAGTATACGAATCTCAAAATATAAATAATATTAAAGTTCATATAGATTCAGATTGGTCATCCGCTTCTTATTTTTATTCAATTGTTGCAATGTCAGAAATTGGATACAGTTTGGTATTATCAAAATTTAATATTAAAAGTTTACAAGGTGACTCTGCAGTTACTGAAATATATAAACAGTTTGGAGTAAAAACAATTCACATTGGTGAAAAAATAAAACTTGAAAAGATAAAATCTGATATCTCTGAATTTTCCATGGATATGAGCTCTAATCCTGATTTGGCACAAACAATCTGTGTAACTTGTTTAGGACTAGGAGTAAAATGTTATTTAACCGGTCTTCATACCCTCAAGATCAAGGAGACTGATCGTCTTTTAGCCTTGAGTAATGAGCTTTGTAAATTTGGTTTAAAAGTAAAAATTACAAGTGACTCAATTAGTTTTACAAACAAAGGTACTTTAATGCCTGATATTATGGTTGATACGTATGATGATCATAGAATGGCAATGTCATTTGCATGTTTGGCAATGAAAACTAATATTATAATTTGTAATCCTCAAGTGGTGACAAAATCCTATAATTCTTTCTGGTTAGATCTTGAAAAAATAGGTATTTCTTCTCAATAAATATCTCTAATTACTTGACATCCCCTATTTCAAGATTGTATATTTGCAACTTTTAAAATACTTCAATATGAGAATGAAACTTTCAGATTTTAATTATGAGTTACCTAAAGAATTAGTAGCTGAATATCCAAACAAGAATCGTGACGAGGCTAGATTAATGGTTATTGATAGAAAGGACTATTCAATCAAGCATAGGCAATTTAAGGATATGATTGAGTACTTTGATGAAAATGATGTTATTATCTTAAACAATACTAAAGTTTTTCCTGCTCGTTTATATGGAAATAAAGAAAAAACAGGTGCCAGAATTGAGGTTTTCTTACTGCGTGAGTTAAACGCTGAACAAAGATTATGGGATGTTTTAGTAGACCCCGCAAGGAAGATTAGAATAGGAAATAAACTTTATTTTGGCAGTGATGATACACTTGTAGCTGAGGTAATTGATAACACCACATCAAGAGGAAGAACTCTCAGATTTTTGTGTGATGTTGGTTATGAAGATTTTAGAAAATTATTAATCGATTTAGGAGAAACTCCATTACCAAAGTATATAAACAGAGAAGTTGAACCTGAAGATAAGGAAAGGTACCAGACAATTTATGCTAAAAATGAAGGGGCTGTAGCTGCACCTACTGCTGGATTGCACTTTTCAAAGCATTTGATAAAAAGACTCGAAATAAAAGGGATAAAATTTTCAGAGGTCACATTGCATGTAGGACTAGGTTCATTTTACCCTGTTGAAGTTGAAGATTTATCAAAACATAAAATGGACAGTGAAAGGGTCATAATTGAACAAGAATCTGCAGATTTGATAAATCAAGGGTTAGTAAATAAGAGAAGAATATGTGCAGTTGGAACTACAGTTATGAGAGCAATTGAAAGTTCAGTATCATCTATGGGTACATTAAACGAATTTGATGGTTGGACAAATAAGTTTATTTTTCCACCATATGAATTTACCATTGCAAATTCTATGATAACAAATTTTCATATGCCAAAGTCTACATTACTAATGATGTCTTCAGCTTTTATGGGTAATGACTTTATCAAGAAAGCATATGAAGAGGCCATAAAGGAAAAATACAATTTCTTTAGTTATGGAGATTCGATGCTAATTATATAATTATTTTGGTTACCAAAAAGGATATAAGATCATTAAACGAAGATCAATTAAAAGAAATTTTAATATCAAATTCCTTTAAAGCATTCAGAACAAAGCAAATTATTCATTGGATTTGGAAGAAATCAGTACATGGTTTTGATGAAATGACCAATATCCCTTCAAACCTTATTAAATTTCTTGACGAAAATTTTGTAATCAACAATATACAAATAGATAGAATGCAAAAAAGCTCAGATGGTACAATAAAGAATGCTATTAAACTTTTTGACGGACACATTGTTGAATGNGTTTTGATTCCGACAAAAGATAGAATTACNGCATGTGTCTCATCTCAGGTCGGTTGTAGTCTTAATTGTAAGTTTTGTGCAACAGCNAAACTTGAAAGAATGAGAAATTTAAATCCCGACGAAATATATGATCAAGTTGTTTTAATTCGTCAGCAAAGTGAAGAATATTTTAATAGACCTTTGACCAATATTGTTTTTATGGGAATGGGTGAGCCATTGATGAATTACAAGAATGTTTTAAAATCAATTGAAAAAATTACTTCCAAGTCAGGTCTAGGAATTTCCCAGAAAAGAATTGTTGTTTCAACTTCAGGTGTCCCAAAAATGATAAAAAAAATTGCCGATCTTGGAGTTAAGTTTAAACTTGCAGTTTCGCTTCATTCAGCAATCAATGAAAAAAGAACATCAATAATGCCTTTCAATGAAAAAATGAACCTTAGCGAACTTCAGGAATCTTTAAATTACTGGTATAAAAAGACAAAAGAAATAATTACATATGAATATGTTGTTTGGGAAGGAGTTAATGATACTGATGCAGATATTTCAGCACTTGTAGAATTTTGTAAAAAAACCCCTAGTAAGGTGAATTTGATTCATTATAATAATATTGACGATGAAAACTTTGTTCAAGCATCATCAAATATTTTAAGTAAGTATATTAAAATACTCGAATCAAACAAGATTAAAGCGACAATCAGAAAATCGAGGGGTCAGGACATCGATGCTGCATGTGGTCAACTTGCAAATAAGTCATAAAACCAATTATTTTATTAATAATAAATAAATAATAATTCCTTAAATTGATAGGCTCAATTAAATTTTTATTTTGATATCAAAAAGAACCATAGAAAAAGTTTTTGAAACTGCNCGCGTTGAGGAAATCATAGGAGATTTTGTTCAACTTAAAAAATCCGGTTCAAATTACAAAGGTTTAAGTCCCTTTACAGAAGAGCGAACACCTAGTTTTATGGTTTCCCCTGCAAAGCAGATTTGGAAAGACTTTTCAAGTGGTAAAGGAGGTACAGTCATAACTTTTTTGATGGAGCATGAACAGTACACTTATCCAGAGGCAATTAAATATATTGCCAATAAATACAACATTGAAGTTGAGGAAACCGAAAGAACTCAGGAGCAAATCATTGAGGATAATGAAAAGGAAAGTCTATTCTTAATATCTGATTTTGCTAAAGATTATTTCAAAAATAAACTTTTTGAAGAAGAGGGCAAAACAGTTGCACTCAGTTACTTAAAAGAAAGACAATTTAAAAATGAAATAATCGAAAAATTTGAAATTGGATACTCCGTAAATGTAAAAGATGATTTTTCTAAGGCTGCCATTGACGCAGGTTATAAGATTAATTTTTTAGAAAAAACTGGTCTGACAATAATTAAAGAATCTGAAAATATTGACAGATTTAAGGGCAGAGTTATTTTTCCTATCAGGAGTATGTCTGGGCGAATCTTGGGATTCGGTGGGCGAATTTTAGGTGCTTCCAAAAGCTTAGCAAAATATATAAATTCACCTGAGAGCTTAATTTATCAGAAGAGTAAAGTCTTATATGGAATTTATGAAAGTAAACAATCCATTGTCAAAAATGATAACTGCTTTTTAGTTGAGGGGTATACAGATGTTATTAAAATGCATCAATGCGGGATAACAAACGTAGTTGCTTCATCTGGTACAGCTCTTACAGAAAACCAAATTAGGCTGATCAACAGATTAACCAAAAATATTACAGTTGTTTTTGACGGTGATGCTGCTGGTTCACGAGCTGCTTTAAGAGGAATTGATTTGATTTTAGAGCAGGGTATGAATGTTAAAATTTGTAATCTACCCGAAAATGATGATCCAGATTCTTTTGTTACAAATAAAAATCTAAAAGAAGTTGAAACATATTTATTTGAAAACTCTAAAGATTTTATTGTTTANAAAGCAGCTTTATTATTAGGTGACTCACAAAATGATCCTGTAAAAAAAGCTGGTGTAATTCGCGACATGGTTGAAAGTATTGCAAAAATAAATGATCAAATTAAGCGTGAATTATATATAAAGGAATGTTCTTCAATAATGGACATTAGTGAGCAGGTTTTGTATAGTACTTTGGCTCAAATTATAAAGAAAGATTTTAATAATCAGAAGAAAGTACCAGNCAAGGAATTTGAGCCAATAAGTCTTGTAAAAACTGAAAAGCACAAAGAACATGTTGATGAGCTATATGAACTTGAAAGAAAAATAATCGAAATATTAATTTTGTATGGAAACGATGAAATTGATTTTAAAGAGGAAGTTTTTACTAAAAATGATGATGGTATTACCGATATCAAAATTAAAAATAGAACTACTAAAGTTTTTGAAAAAATATACATGGACTTACACACTGACGAAATGGAATTTTCAAATGAAGACTTCAAAAATATTTATTATAGAATCATCGAATCCTTCAATGAGAATAAAGAAATTAATGTAGATAAATTCATTAATGATTTAAGCGATAAACAACAATTGGAAGTTACCAACATAGTTATGGATAATGAAAAATATTTTCTTCACGATTGGGAAAAAAACAATATATATCCTAAATCCAAAAAAGATACCCTAGCACAATTAACCATTGAAACAATTTTAAACTTTAGATGTTATCTTATCGATAAAAAAGTTAATAGATATATTGATAACAGCAGCAGCGGCGANATAAACAATAGTTCACTNGANGAAGTGGTTAACTACTCAAAACTTAAAAAATTATTATCAGAAAAGTTAAATAGGGTTTTATGATTTNAGTTCTATTGGAATTTTACAAATAGGAATACTTTTCATTTTGTGTTTGTTAGCATTATGATGCTTTATGTAGATATTAAAATCCTCTCTTGTTTTATCATCAAATTTTTCAGGACTTACACCATTCTCTAAGCTATTCATTACTCTTTCCAGATCGTCATAAGAAGCACCAATTTGATCCTCATCAGTTCTGTCATCATCCCATAATCCATCNGTCGGCTTAGCTTCTAAAATTTCTTTATTTATTTTTAGTTCTTTTGATATTTCAAATATTTCACTCTTCATAAGATCAGCGATTGGGCTTATGTCAACTCCACCATCACCATACTTGGTATAAAATCCAATACCAAAATCTTCAACTTTATTTCCTGTTCCCACAACAATTGAATTGTTAATTGTAGCATGATAATACAAAGTCATCATTCTTATTCTCGACCTCGTATTAGCTAAAGCTAATTTGTTGGTTGATGAATTCTTTTCAACAGTCGACTTAAATTCATAAAAAACATTTGTCAAGTCAATGTCGATTGTTTGTATATTTTCATATTTTTCCATTAACCACTCAATATGTCTTTTTGCCCTGAAATATTGATCTTCTTTTTGTCTAATTGGCATATTGAGACACAAGGTTTTGATTCCTGATAATCCACATAAGGTAGACGTAAGTGCAGAGTCAATACCCCCCGAAACTCCAACAACTAATCCATCTATATTATTAGTGTCTTTATAGTTTTTTATCCAATCGACAACGAACTTGATTATTTCTGATTTTTTCATTTGATAAAATTAGATCAAAAGTATGTTATATTTGTGTTACAAAAATAAAATAAACTTATGTCAATTTCTTTGCCAAATTACATAAAAAGAATATCATTGATTATATTTTTTTTTATCGGTATTTCCTGTGATGAAAAAGTTGGTTCAAAGCAAAATAAGATAAAAATTGAAAGATTTGAAAAATTATTTTATGGTTCAAGTCCGAATGATTTAGGNCAGATAAAAAGTAAGTATCCATTCTTTTTNCCCGANTCATATCCAGATTCCGTTTGGCTTGACAGGCTAAACGATCCTATTCAAATTGAAATTTTCAATGAAATTATGATGAAATATGAATCAGTGACTTTTTTAGAAGAGGGTTTATATAAATTCTTTGAAAAACATAAAGTGCTTGATGACAAATTTATTACACCAAAGATTATTACCGTTAATACAGATGTTGACTATCGGAATAAGGTTATACTAGCTGACTCACTCTTATTAGTTGGTTTAGATAATTATTTGGGTGCTGATCATAGATTTTATGATGGGATTCCAGACTATGTAAAAGAAGATTTTACAATTCAAAATATATTTTCTGATATTGCAGAAGAATTTGCGTTTAGTATTATTCCAAGAATTGAATTTTATACATTTTTAGAAAAAATTATTTATCACGGAAAAATCCTATACTATAAAGACTACTCTCTTAGTGTAAGTGATAGACATAAAATTGGTTACTCAATTGAGAAAATGAATTGGGCAAATGAAAATGAATATTTTGTTTGGACATATTTTGTTGAAAACAACATTCTATTTGACCCTGATAATAATTTAGATGTTCGATTTATTAATGATGCTCCTTTTTCAAAATTTTATTTAGAAATAGACAATGAATCATCAGAAATGATTGGTAAATATATCGGTTGGAAAATAGTTAAATCTTTTATGAAAAATAACGATGTTTCTTTAAATAAAATGCTGATTAGTAAACCAATGGATATTTATTATAACTCAAAATATAAGCCTCAAAAAAAATGAAAAATAAAAAATCTAAAATTGAAATTTCTGTAGAATTAGATGATAATAAAATTCCTGAAAAAATTTTTTGGTCTGCGAATGATGCTGGAATTGAAAATAGTGAAACCAAAGCTGCATTTCTTTCCGTTTGGGATTCAGCCAAAAAAGAAAGTTTAAGAATTGATTTGTGGACTAAGGATATGCCATTGGATGAAATGAAAATATTTTTTCATCAAATTTTGACAAGTATGGCTACTACTTTCAATCGCGCTACACAAGACGAAAAAATGTCACAAACGATGCTGGATTTTTGTGATTATTTCGCAGAAAAATTAGAGATAAAAAAGTAGTACTACCATTCATTTTTTCTATTACCATCTAGTCTTAGGAAAATTGACAGTAGTATTGTAAAAGCTATTAAGCTTGAGCCTCCATAGCTTAAAAAAGGCAGTGGAATTCCTATCGTGGGAGTTAATCCAAGTACCATTCCAATATTAATAAAAAAATGTATAAATAATATTGAGGCAGTGCAATAACCATAAACTCTACTAAATTTATTTTTTTGATTTTCAGACAAATATATTATGCGAGTAATTAATATTGTATACAGTAGAACTATAAATACACTTCCGATAAATCCCCATTCTTCCCCAACCGTACTAAAAATATAATCACTATGCTGGGCTGGAACAAAATTACCCATCGTTCGGGTACCCTTCAAGTATCCTTTTCCTGTTAATCCACCTGAACTAATGGCTTTTTTTGATTCATTTAAATTATATAAAATCGTTCTCTCCATCTGCTTAATTTTATTTGGATCTTTCTCCAAATTAAGCCACACCTTAATATAATTTCTTTGATGATTTTTTAGAATGTTTTCATAAGTGAATAATGTTCCAAAGCATGTTATTAAACACAAAGAAGAAACTGAAACTATTTTAATGATTTTATTTCTGACCCTTTTTTTAAAAGAATAATAAAAAATAACAATACAAATAGCTGAAAAAGCAGTAATAATGACTGAAAGTTTTAAGGAGGCTAATGATAATAAAATTATAGCAAAAATAGATTTAATATAATTTTGTGAAATTCCCTCACGGTATAAAACAAAAAATATCGAGAAAAAAACAATTGAACTTCCTGTATCATTTTGAAAAATTATAATTAATATCGGAATAAGTATAATAAGAAATAATTTAAGTTGATCAATGGTATTTTTTAAATCAGTTTGAAAATCAGAAATGTATTTGGAAACAGCTAAAGCAACAGTTATCTTAACAAACTCACTCGGTTGAAGATTAAAGCCACCAAAAGAAAACCATGACAATGCACCATTTACTCTTTTTCCAAAAAAGAATAAACAAATTAAAACTACAATTGAAATAATATAAAAAATACTTGAAAATCTTTCATAAAATTTTACATCAATTAATATAGCTATGAACCCAGCAAAAAGTGAAATTAAGGCATAAAAAAACTGTTTTCCATAAAGAGTTGAAAAATCAAAAATATTTATTTCCTCCCCTGAAATACTTGAGGATAAAATATTTCCAATTCCAAATCCCAACAATAAAAAATACACCAAGATTATTATCCAGTCTAGTCTAATTATATTTTTCCTTTGAAGAATCACAAACTNTTAATTTTAAATGGTTTATTGGAGTAAGGTTTTTTATATTCATCTTCTAAACTTTTANTAATAACAAGATTTTCAATCCTGCTATTTGTAATCTCTCTTTTTAAATATTTTTCAATCATAAGGCTTGAAATTCTTCCCGCCCATGTTGAACCATAGTATCCATTTTCAACTAAAACAGCAATGGCAATTTGTGGTTTATTTTTTGGAGCGTATGCAACAAAAATAGAATGATCTGTAAGTTGGGTTTTATTGCCGTTTATTTTTGTGAAATTTTCAGCAGTTCCAGATTTACCACAAATTTCAATTCCAGGAATATTTAAAAGTTTTCCCGTTCCACTCTTGTAAACATCCGAAAGACCCTCTTCTATAATGTCAAAATATTTTTTTTCAATATTAATTATATTTTTCTTCGAAAACCTTTTAGGTATTGTGTCACCCTCAATATTTTTTATTATGTGAGGAGTATAGTAGTATCCTTTATTTGCAACTGCTGCAATCATATTTGCAAGTTGGATTGGTGTTACAAGAATTTCACCCTGTCCAATAGAATTTGAAAGATTAGTTGTTGGACCCCATCTAAAATCAGGGTACCACCTATTATAAAACTCAGATGTCGGTATCATGCCTTTTTTTCCAATAGGTAAATCATTATTTAGATAATTTCCTAAGCCAAAACTTTTTACGTCTTCACTCCAAAAATCAAAGTTTTCAGAAATATTATTATTCTTAGTTATTGTTTTTCTATAGGCATCGGCAAAGTATGAATTACAAGATTCAGAAATAGCATTATATATATTTCTATATCCTCCACCACAATGACATTTCATGGATTTCTTATTTCTACCATATATATATTTTCCTCCACAAAATATGGTGCTTTTTTCGTTAATTGCATTTTCCTTAAGTGCAATCAACCCAACAATAACTTTAAAAGGAGACCCAGCAGGAAATGTTGAAAGTAGACCTTTGTCAATAAGTGGTCTGTAGATGCTGTCATTGTAAAGCTCAAAATAATTCTTTGATCTATCTCGTCCAACTAGTAAATTGGGATTATAGGATGGGGCTGAAACCAATGTTAATAATTCACCTGAGTTTGGTTCTATTGCAACAATCGCCCCTTTTTTATTTGTCATTAAAAGCTCACCATATTCCTGTAGCTCAGAATCAATTGTAATTGTTAAATCATTGCCAGCTATTGAAGTTTTATCATTAATTCCATCATTATAACTTCCTATATCTCTGTTAAATCTGTCTTTTTGAATAAATTTTATTCCTTTTTCTCCTCTTAAATATTTCTCGTATGATAATTCTACCCCTTGCTTACCAATTATATCACCCTGTGAGTAGTAGTCGTCTTTTTCTAGATTTGATCGATTTACTTCGGCTACATAACCCAAAACATTAGCCCCAATTTTTGTATTATATTGTCGTAAATTTCTTTTTTGTATGTAAAACCCTTCAAATTTTCTAATTTTTTCTGCAAGAAACCCATAGTCCTCTTTTGAAAGGTGAGCTAAAAAAACAGATGGAATACGTCTCGAGTATCGACTTGTTTTTTCAATCTTATTATCAAAATATTCTTTTGATATTTTAAGTAATCTACAAAACTCTAAGGTATCGACTTTTTTTACAAGACCAGGAATTATCATTACATCGTATGATGGTTGATTGGATACAAGAAGGTTATTATTTCTGTCATATATATAACCTCTTTTTGGGTAAGTAAAAACTTTTCTAATAGCATTATCTTCGTAAATTGAGTAGGGTTCTGAGGCATAAACCTGTAGATAAAAAAGTCTTAAAATGAATATCAACGACGTTGAGATTACAATCAGAAATAAAAGAAACTTTCTCATTTAGCCCTATGAATTAGAAGTTCATACAGAATATATATTCCAATGAAAGTAGATATTAAAACTTCAAAGGTGTTTTTAAATATTAATGATATCTTAGAAATATCAAATATTTCCAAACTGAATAAAATAAAGTGATGAATCAAAATGATTGAAATTAAGTAAAATAAATTTTGCTTTAATTCAATCGACTTAAATTTCACCACCTGATGTTCGTAGGCCATTCCAAAGAATAGCTTTAAGAGGTATGGTCTGAAAAATGCAATTGTCAATGTTGCTGCTGCATGAATTGCATGAGTATCTGAGAAAATATCAATTATAAATCCATAGATAAATGCACAAAAAATAAATAATGTTCTATTATTCTTTAATGGAAAATAGGCAATAAAATATATATATATTAAAGGATTAATTGAGCCCAAAAAATTAATATTATTAAAAAATAAAGCTTGTCCAAAAATTAATATTAGTGCTAAAAATATATTAGAAATTAAATTATTCATCCAATGAATTTATTTCTTTTANGTTATTATTTTTTAANACATACAGGTTTTCAATATTTCTCATATCTGTAGCTAAANTTATCTGTAATTCAAGATAGTTTTCTGAGTTATCTAATTTAAATGACTCAACGTAACCGATTAAAATACCTTTTGGAAAAATCAAAGAATTACCGCCNGTTACTATCGTATCTCCAATCGAAACATTTGCTTGTTTTGGAACGTCGNTTAGTTGAACTCTATTAATNTTCATTCCATCCCATGATAAAACNCCAAAGTAATTCGATTTTTTAAGCTTAGCATTTAATAAAAATTTAGTATTTAATATTGAAATAAATCTGGAATAATTTGGCGAGATTTTGTCAATAATACCAACTACCCCTTTGGATGAAATTACTCCATTGTCAATTTCTATACTGTCATTTCTACCTACATCAATTGTCACAAAGTTATTTGAGAATGAATAGCTGTTTTTTATTACTGAGGCTGAGGTTACATTGTAACTAATTTTATCTTTTCTTCCCGTCAAATTTATATTTTTAGGGTTGTATAACAAATACCTCAATTTTCTGTTTTCCTCGAGAAGTAATTGATTTTGATATTCTAAATTAAAGTACTTTGAAATGGTAAGCTTAGTCTTATATAGAGATGAAAATAAAGAATTGCTAGAGTTTAAAAATTTACTTTTATTATACTCATTGTAGCTAATATTAATTGAAAGGCAAATGGTAAGCAACGAGAGAAATAAAATAAAATCCTTATTTCTGATTAAGAAATAAATAATTCGTTGCATATTATTCTATCTATTTTATAAGCACACTCTTATACTTTGGAATATTTTTGAGCACAATACCAGTACCTCTAACAACCGCCCTAAGCGGATCTTCAGCAATATAAACAGGTAAATCCGTTTTTTTTGAGAGCCTTTTATCTAGCCCTCTAAGCATTGAGCCACCTCCTGCCAAATACATCCCTGTGTTATAAATATCAGCAGCAAGCTCTGGTGGAGTTTTCGATAAAGTTTCCATCACAGAGTCTTCAACTCTTAGAATTGATTTTTCAAGTGCCTTAACTATTTCTCTATATGAAATTTCAATCTGCTTTGGTTTTCCAGTTAATAAATCACGTCCTTGAACACTCATTTCATCTGGTGGATCATCTAAATCTTCAGTGGCTGCCCCAATTTGAATTTTTATTTTTTCTGCGGTTCTGTCACCAACATATAGATTATGTTGAGTTCTCATATAGTAAATAATATCATTCGTGAATACATCACCGGCGACTTTTAAGGACTGATCACATACAATACCACCAAGTGCTATAACAGCAATTTCAGTAGTACCACCCCCAATATCAATAATCATATTACCTTTTGGTTGCATTATATCCACACCAATTCCAATTGCTGCAGCCATTGGCTCATGTATTAAATAAACCTCTTTGCCATTAACCCTTTCCGCGGATTCTTTTACTGCCCTCATTTCAACTTCGGTAATTCCTGACGGAATACAAATAACCATTATTAGTGATGGGGAAAATATTTTATTTTTTAGTGTAGGTATGCTTTTAATAAACAAATTTATCATTTGTTCAGAAGCATCAAAATCAGCAATTACACCATCTTTTAAAGGCCTAATAGTCTTTATGTTTTCGTGCGTTTTACCTTGCATAAGATTTGCTTCATTACCAACTGCAATAATTTTACCCGAAATTCTATCCTTTGCAACAATGGAGGGGCTGTCAACCACAACTTTATCATTATGGATTATTAGGGTATTAGCAGTTCCTAAATCGATTGCAATTTCTTCTGTTAAAAAATCAAAAAATCCCATAGGGTTAAAAGAAAAAAAATATAGTTAGTATTACTAAGGCCTGTTGTGTAAATCTATGAATAAAAAAACAATAAATCAATATCAATGTTTAAAATGTCTAACGCCTGTAAAAACCATTGCTAAATTGTTATTATTGCAATATTCAATACTTAAATTATCTTTAATTGATCCACCTGGCTGAATAATAGATTTTATGCCTTTTTTATGAGCTATTTCTACACAATCAGGGAAAGGGAAGAAAGCATCGCTAGCCATGCATGCATCATTAAGATCAAAACCAAACTTTTCAGCTTTTTCAATGGCTTGATTTAATGCATCAATACGACTTGTTTGACCAGTGCCAGATGCAAGTAGTTGTTTATTTTTAACTAGCACGATTGTATTGGACTTGGTATTTTTAGAAATTTTAGAAGCAAATAATAAATCTTCAATTTGTTTATCATTAGGTTTAATATCGGTTGGATAACTTAACATTTTCTTTGAGTCAGTGATATTATCAATAGTTTGAATCAAGGAACCATTTAGGCAAGTTCTTATTAGTCTATCTTTTTGTGGATATGTGTTTAACTTAAGGATAATTCTATTTTTCTTTCCTTTTAGAATTTGCAATGCTTCATCATCAAAATTCGGAGATATAACAACCTCACAAAATAAGGAATTGATAGATTCAGCAGCTTCCCTGTTTATTACAGAATTTGAAATTAGTATGCCTCCGAATGCTGAAACTGGGTCAGCAGCCAAAGCACAATCGTAAGCTTCCTTAATATTATTTCTGATTGAAATTCCACATGCATTATTGTGTTTCAAAATTGCAAAAGTTGGTTTATCNTCTTTAAATTCAAACATTAGATCTACTGCAGCNTCGATATCTAACAAATTATTATAGCTAAGTTCTTTGCCGTGAAGTTTTGTAAAAATCTCATTTATTTTTCCCGAAAAAATTCCATCTTGATGAGGATTTTCACCATACCTTAAGTTGAAATTTTCATTTATATTAAAATAATTAAATATAGACGTGTCATAGCTCGAGGAAGTTTCAAAAGCACTTTTAGCAAATTGTTTTCTTTCNTCTAAATTAAAAACACCATTGTTTTTGANAAATAATTCCAAAAATGGCTCATAATCCTTGACAGTCGATACACAAACAACATTTCTGAAGTTTTTGGCTGCGGCTCTGATAAGAGCAATACCACCTATATCAATTTTTTCGATAATTTCTGTTTCATTACCACCATTTTTGACAGTTTCTGAAAACGGATATAAGTCGACAATCACCATATCTATGGAAGGAATTTTAAATTTCTCCTTTTCTTCAATATCATTTTCATTATTTCTTCTGTAAAGAATCCCACCAAATATTTTGGGGTGTAAGGTTTTTACCCTCCCACCAAAAATGGACGGGTAATCTGTAATATTTTCGACTTCAATAACATCATATCCAAGTTCAGAAATATATTTATGGGTACCACCTGTTGAATAAAGCTTAACTTTATTTTTTACAAGTTCTTCGACAATTGGTTTTAGCCCTTGCTTTGAAAAAACAGATATTAGAGCAGATTTAATTTCTATTTCATTCATATTCTCAAAAATAATTAAATTGATACATCATTTATCTTTATTTTTGTCTAAAGAATTCAATTTTGTTAACAATATGCACAAAAGATTATTGCTTCTATTTTCTTTATTATTTTTTTCTAATTATGTTATTGCACAGCAAATAAAAGGTAAGATTTTAGAATTNATTGATAACAAGGAGATACCAATTATCGGTGCAAATATTTTTTGGATTGACAATTCAGGTGGAACAATTTCTGACACTGAGGGAAATTTTATTTTATCTAATCCTGATAATTTAGAAACCTATATAGTCAGTTATGTGGGTTATCAAAATGATACATTAAGTGTTAGCTCTTCAGACCCTAAGATTTTCTTATTATCAGATACTGCATTGGATGAAGTTTCTCTGCAATACAACTCAAAATCATCTTCGGTTTCTCTTTTAAGCTCAGCAAATATTATAAATATNTCATCTGAAGAATTATTAAAAGCTGCGTGCTGTAATCTNGCTGAAAGTTTTGAAACAACTCCCTCGATTGATGTTAACTTTTCTGATGCCATTTCGGGAAGAAAACAAATAAATATGCTTGGTCTTAGTAGCCCTAATATATTAATGTCTATTGAAAATATTCCTTCAATCAGAGGAACACTTCAGTCTTATGGACTAACCTATATTCCCGGAACTTGGATCGAAAGTTTACAGGTTGCAAAAGGGTCAGGAAGTGTAGTAAACGGATATGAAAGTATTTCTGGGCAAATTAATGCCGAGCTTAGAAAGCCATTAACAGACGATAAATTTTTTTTAAATCTATTTGCTAATGCAATGGAGCGATTGGAATTAAATGCTCATTACACGACCAACCTAAATAATAAGCTTGATCATGGACTTTACTTTCACGCTAATAAAAAAGATACTAGCGCGGATAACAATAACGATGGATTTAAAGATAGTCCTACTGGAAAGCAGTTGAATATTCTTAACAGGTTTCAATATACAAACCTTGAAAAGGGTTTGGTAGGTTTTTTTGATTTCAATTATGTTTTTGATGAGAGAGTTTATGGTGAAAATGAATATATTGATGGGGTAATTTTTCCTGAAAATCAGAATTATTGGGGAGGAAAAACCGATTCAGAAATTTTAAAGACAAATTTAAAATTTGGATATGTAGATCCGCTTATNACTTACAGGTCTTTAGGACTTCAATTTGCATACACTGGAATTGACATGGGTTCATCTTTTGGCAATAGAAACCATGATACTAAACAAACAAGTATCTACTCAAACCTCGTGTATAATTCCATTATTGGTGATACAAGAAGTAAAATTAAAGCCGGTATTTCACTGACATATGATGAGTATGAAGAGTTCATATTCAATAATAATCTTAATATTAATAATTTTGATATTTCTAGAACTGAAAGGTCAATTGGTGCATATTTTGAATATAACTATGATGATTTAGATAATATAAATTTATCAGCTGGTTTAAGATTTGACAATCACAATAAAATCGGAAATTTTATTTCACCTAGATTTCACATGAAATATAGGGCACTTCCAAAGTCCACCCTCAAATTTTCTTTTGGTAAAGCAACCCGTGTGGCAAATATTTTTTCTGAAACCCAAAAATTATTTTACAGTTCAAGAGAAATTATTTTCACAGAAAATTCAATGTCTACGAATTTTTCTTCCATGAAAGCTGATCAAGCTTGGAATTATGGATTATCAATAATAAATAGTTTTAAATTATTTGGTAGAGATTCTCAATTTATTCTNGACTACTATGTCACTGATTTTCAAAATAAAGTTGTAGCGGACTGGGAAACACCATCACAAATTAATTTTTATAATTTGACAGGTAAAAGCTTTTCAAATAGTTTTCAGGCACAACTTACATATACATTTTCAAGTTCTATTGATTTACTATTTGCTTATAAAAATACCGTCGCCGAAACAGATTATATTTCACATGGACGATTAAAAAATCCTTTAACCCCCTCGGACAGATTATTTTTTAATCTATCATATAATGGGCCCATGAACGAAAACGGTANGAGTTGGAAATATGATTTTACATTCAATCATATTGGAGAACAGCGAATACCATCTACCCAAGACAATCCACAGCAGTACAGGCTTCCCAGTATTTCAGAAAGATTAAATTTAATCAACACCCAGATAACCAGAGTTTTTGGTGAATCTTTTCAGTTNTATCTAGGTGTTGAAAATTTAACAAATTACAAACAACGAAATCCAATTATTGCGTCAGATGATCCATTTGGAGATTATTTTGATGCAACATATGTATATGGTCCAATTTTTGGTAGAATGACATATGTTGGTTTAAGATATTATATTAAGTAAATTTAAAGGCTATGAAATTAAATATATTCTTATCATTAATGCTTTTGTTCTCATTTAAAAGTATTTCACAGACTAAATCTACAGTGATTATTGTTGATGGAGTTTGTATGATGTGTGAAAATAGAATTGAAAAACAAGCAATTGATAAAAAAGGAATAAAATTAGCAGATTGGAATCTTGAGAATAGAACTTTGAAGTTAGTTTACAATGAAAAACACATCTCAGTTGATGAGATTCACAAATTTATTGCATCCATTGGCCATGATACAAAAAAGGAAATAGCATCTGATGAAGCTTACAGCCTTTTGGACCCATGCTGCAAGTATCGTGATTTGCAGGTTGTAAGAGATCACGGTCTGGATAGAAAACCGATAAACTCCCGCAATAAAAAAGAGTAATAAAATTAATCATTACCCTTTTTAATATATTAAGAAATATTTAGAATCTACATCATTCCTGGCATTCCACCCCCACCCATTGGCGGCATTGGAGCAGGTGATTCCTCTTTGATATCAACAACGGCACATTCCGTTGTTAAAATCATACCGGCAACAGATGCAGCATTTTCTAGAGCAATCCGAGTTACTTTTTTNGGATCGATAATTCCTGCTTTCAGCATATCCACATATTCTTCATTTTTGGCATCGTATCCAATGCTGTCTTTACTTTCCAAAACCTTTGAAATCACGATACTACCTTCACCACCAGCATTTTCAACGATTGTTCTAATTGGAGCCTCAATAGCCTTTTCAACAATCTGAATTCCTGTTTTTTCATCAGCATTTTCAGCCTTAAGCTTGGTTAACTTTTCCTTAGTTCTTACTAGAGCAACTCCACCACCAGCTACAATTCCTTCTTCCACTGCAGCTCTTGTGGCATGAAGTGCATCATCAACTCTATCTTTCTTTTCCTTCATTTCAACTTCACTNGCTGCTCCAACATAAAGAACAGCAACACCGCCTGCTAGTTTAGCTAATCTTTCTTGCAATTTCTCTCTGTCATAATCACTAGTTGTAGTTTCAATTTGGGCTTTGATTTGATTTACTCTTGCTTTGATCTCTGTAGCTTTTCCAGATCCATTAACTATGGTTGTATTATCCTTGTCAATGGTAATGGTTTCTGCTGTACCCAACATAGATAAATCAGCATTTTCTAATGAAAATCCTCTTTCTTCAGAAACAACTGTTCCACCCGTCAATATTGCAATATCTTCAAGCATCGCTTTTCTTCGATCACCAAAACCAGGAGCCTTAACTGCAGCAATTTTTAATCCGCCTCTTAATTTGTTTACCACTAGTGTTGCTAAAGCTTGTCCTTCAACATCCTCAGCGATAATTAAAAGTGATCTGCCTGATTGTGAAACCGGTTCTAAAATTGGTAGAATCTCCTGTAGATTTGATATTTTTTTATCAAATAATAAAATATATGGATTTTCTAATTCAGTAATCATTTTATCTGCATTAGTAACGAAATATGGTGATAAATATCCCCTGTCAAATTGCATACCCTCAACAACATCAACATAAGTGTCCGTTCCTTTTGCTTCCTCGACTGTAATGACACCTTCTTTGCCAACTTTTTCAAAAGCTGTAGCAATTAGATTACCAACGTTTGAATCATTATTAGCAGAAATACTAGCTACTTGCTGAATTTTTTCCGATGAATTTCCAACCTGTTTTGATTGTTTATTTAATTCTTCTGAAATGCATGATACAGCCTTATCAATTCCTCTTTTTAAGTCCATTGGATTTGCTCCTGATGCTACATTTTTAAGACCTTCTTTAACAATAGCTTGGGCTAACACAGTTGCAGTAGTTGTTCCATCTCCAGCTAAGTCATTGGTTTTTGATGCAACTTCTTTTACCATTTGGGCACCCATATTTTCTAATTCGTTTTCAAGCTCAATTTCTTTAGCTACAGTAACACCATCTTTGGTAACCTGAGGACCACCAAAAGATTTACTAATAATCACATTTCTACCCTTTGGGCCTAATGTTACCTTTACAGAGTTGGCTAGTGCATCAACACCCCTTTTAAGTCCATCTCTTGCTTCAATATCAAATTTTATATCTTTTGCCATTTTATTTTTCTTTAATTATACTATTGCCAGAATATCCTTTTCTGACATGATTAAATAATCTTTACCATCTAATTTAAGTTCAGTGCCGGAGTATTTTCCATACAAGACAACATCACCAACTTTTACAGTCATTGGATTGTCTTTTGTTCCATTTCCAACAGCTACAACATTAGCTTTTTGTGGTTTTTCTTTTGCATTATCAGGAATAATTATACCTGATGCGGTTTTAGTTTCTGCTTGTAATGGCTCAACTAGAACTCTATCAGCAAGCGGTTTTATATTTAATTTCATATCTAAATAATTTAATTTAAATTTTTCACAAATCATGCCACCTAAAAAAAGCTGACAAAATTACATGAAAAGAAAAAATTCTTATTAATCCTCAGGTGTCTCTTCCTCAGGAATACTGATTGGAAGTGGTTCAGCAACAATTTCCTCCGTATTTAATGCTTTTGATTCAGAGATTGAATCAGACTGAGTAAAGGTTATGTTTGAAAGTAGGATTAGGCCTATCAGGGTCGCACCCAAATACCAAGTACTCTTATCCAAAAAGTCAGTTGTTTGTTTAACTCCGCCTAGTTGTTGTGTGCCACCACCACCAAAAGAAGAAGATAATCCACCTCCTTTAGGGTTTTGAACCATTATAACAACAACCAAAAGAAATGCAACGATAACAATTAATATGAGGAAAATCGAATAAGAACTCATTTTTTCAGTTTTTTAATTTTTTTAATTTGGTTTGCAAAGTAACTGTTTTTTTCTGGAAATTTCAAAATTAATATTTTGTAAGACTGAATCGCTTTTTCATAATTTTTTTGATTTAGATAAAGCTTTGCCAAAGTTTCTGTCATGTAAACAGATTTATTAGCTAATTCTTCATCTGAATCATGATCTTTTTCTTCTTGACTAACCTCAGCTTTTAATCTTGGTTTTTTTGAAATAAACTTATCAACAGTATCCGATTCATTTAATCTATCTATAGGTTTTAAATTTGACAACTTCAACCAATCAACAAAGCTATTTTTCTGAGAAGCATTTTCATGAATCAGGGTATTTTCTTCAGCCATAACCTTGGAGATAATATTCTTGTTAAAGAAAACTTTTTCATTTTGTTTTTGACTTTTTTTGATAAAATCAAAGAGAACTTTCCTATCTCTTGTATATGCCGCGGTAGTTTTGAGATACTTTTTAAATTTGATATCCTTATTCTCTGACAAAGATTTAAGATAAATTGCTCTACTTGGTTGAAAATAAGGGAACTCCTGACTAATTTCTTCCAGAAAAACTAATTCTTTTTTCGTAAGATTTTCTGGTTGTTGTAATATTTTGATAAAGTTTTTTTTGTTCATATTACCATTTTGCTAGAGAGGCATTAAAAACATCTTGAGTGATTCTTTCAAAAATTTCGTCTAGTGCGGTATCTCTTTGTCCTCCAATTAATTGAACATTCCCTGGGTAATCATAATAAAAAGAAAATCTTTTTTCAAAATCTGCTTCAGAATCATTTTTATCGTAAAATCTAATATTTACTCCAACAGTTAGTCTGTTCTGAGCAGCAGTATTATTTGCAGTGGCGGTTGTAGGAGAAATTCTGTATTCCACTATCTCACCCTCATACATCAGATCACCATTTGACTTTACTAATTCTAAGCTAGTTTGATTAATTAATAAATCAACAAGTTTATTTGTAAAATCTCTTTCAATTCCTGGCTCAATCAATGGAGCATTATTTTGAAAATAATTTACCTGAAATGTTTTAGTTTCAGGTGAGATTGATGCCCCAGTTAGGCTGTATTTTACATTACAGCCAAACCAAAATTAAAAATAAAAGTAGCCTAAAAACCTTCATTTTTTATAAATCAAATTGTTTAATTTTTCTGTAAAGAGTTCTTTCACTAATCCCCAACTCCTTTGCAGCTAACTTTCTTTTCCCTTCATGTTTATCGAGGGATTTTTTTATTAGCTCTAATTCTTTTTCTTGAATTGATAAGACTCAATTGCTTTTACTTCTTGAATATAATCAAAATCATTTTCAAATTCTTTGTTTTTGTTATTTCCTACATCAACAACTTCAATATTATCATCAGCTGAATAATTATCTTTCTGATAAACTTTGTTAATTAATTGCTCATTATTTTTCTTGAATTCACTTATGTTAGAGGTTTGCATTAGCTCGAGAGTTAGCTTCTTTAAGTCATTTAAGTCTCCCTTCATGTCAAATAAAACCTTGTAAAGTATTTCACGCTCGTTATTAAATTCAGATTTTTCAGATTTTTCAGAAATTAACGCGGGGAGATTTTTATTTGTATTGGGTAAATATTCTGAAATAACCTCTTTATTAATAACTCTATTTTCCTCCAAAACGGAAAGCTGTTCAGCGATATTTTTTAATTGCCTAATATTTCCATTCCAACTGTAATTGATTAAAATATGAATTGCATCATCATCTAATTTTATTGTTGGCATATTATATTTTTGAGCAAAATCCGAACAAAATTTTCGAAAAAGTAAATGTATGTCATCACGTCTTTTTCTCAAGGGTGGTAAATTTATTTCAACGGTACTTAACCTGTAGTAAAGATCCTCTCTAAATTTATTTTTCCTAATTGCTTCACTCATATTTACGTTGGTAGCTGCAACAATTCTCACATTAGTCTTTTGAACTTTACTTGACCCAACTTTAATAAATTCACCGTTTTCTAAGACCCTAAGTAATCTCACCTGAGTTGTCATTGGAAGCTCCCCAACCTCGTCCAGGAAAATTGTACCCCCGTCCGCTACCTCAAAATACCCTGCCCTAGTTTGAGTAGCACCAGTAAATGCTCCCTTTTCATGACCAAAGAGCTCACTATCGATGGTTCCCTCTGGAATTGCACCACAATTAACAGCAATAAACTTTGAGTGTTTTCTATGGGAAAGTTGATGGGCTATTTTTGGAATAACTTCCTTACCAACACCACTTTCTCCAGTAACTAATAATGAAATATCAGTTGGAGCAACCTGAATAGCCTTTTCTAATGCTCTATTCAGACCAGTACTATTTCCAATTATTTCAAACCTTTGTTTTAGTGCTTGTAATGAAATCATAGCTAATTATTTTTTGAAAAACCAACTGCTTCACCCATAAGTGTGGCACTTGTACAATTATTAATTTTTACATTAACAAAATCTCCAACATTATAATTTTCCTTTGGGAAAACAACGGTAGAGTTTTGTTGATTTCTTCCTGCCCATTGTGAGCTAGATTTTTTTGACTCTTTTTCGATTAAAACCTCAACTATTTTTCCTAAAAATTGTTCACTTCTAAAAAGACTATGTCTTTGCTGAAGTTCAACTATTTCACTTAACCTTCTGCTCTTTGTTTTTTCATCAACGTTATCCTCTAATTTTCTAGCTGCTGGTGTACCAGGTCTTTCTGAATATTTAAACATGTAACCAAAGGAATATTTAACACTTTCCATAAGGGTCAGCGTATCTTTATGGTCTTGTTCTGATTCATTGGGGAATCCTGAAATCATATCATGACTTATGCTACAGTCTGGGATGATATTATAGATATTGTTAATGAGATTTATATATTCATCTCTGGTATGTTTTCTGTTCATTGCTTTCAGAACTTTATCACTACCACTTTGCACAGGAAGATGAATATAATTACAGATATTATCATATTTTGCCATGACCTTAATTACGTCAAGAGACATATCCTGAGGATTCGAAGTNGAAAATCTTATACGCATTTTGGGTTGTGTTAAAGCGCACATCTCCAATAATTTTGCAAAGTTTATTGATGANGCCTTCTGAATTTCACTGGCTTTTGAAAAATCTTTTTTCAGCCCACCCCCATACCAAAGATAGCTGTCAACATTTTGTCCCAGAAGGGTAATTTCTTTAAATCCCTTGTGATGTAAATCATTTAATTCCTCAATTATTGATTGAGGGTCTCTNCTTCTTTCCCTNCCTCTTGTATAGGGAACTACACAAAAAGTACACATATTATCACAACCTCTAGTTATAGAAATAAATGCATTAATTCCGTTGGAATTTATCCTAGTTGGAGTAATNTCGCCGTATGTTTCATCCTTCGATAAAATAACATTAACAGCCGACTTGCCATCCTCAATTTCCTCAAGTAAATTAGGAAGATCTTTGTATGCGTCAGGCCCAACCACCATATCAACAATCTTTTCTTCCTCCAAAAACTTATGCTTCAGTCTTTCAGCCATGCACCCGAGCACACCTACCTTTACTTTGGCATTGGTTTTTCTTACTTTATTAAACTTTTCTAGTCTTTTACGAACAGTTAATTCCGCCTTTTCTCGAATAGAGCATGTATTTACTAATATTAAATCAGCATTATACATATCATTTGATGTTTTGTATCCGTTTTTAGAAAGTATTGACGCAACAATCTCGCTATCACTAAAATTCATTGCACATCCATAGCTTTCAATATACACCGACTTTTCTGCATTTTTTTTGGGTGTATTCTCCAAAACCAAGGTATCACCATTATATTTATAAGGGTTCTTTTCGATAATTAATCAAATTAATATTTAACATGCAAATATATATAAAATACGACAATTTGTCATGTTTTTAATTTTAATATTAATTTTGTGGCTTGATATTTGAAATATGTATTTTGAAAAAAAAATCTACATTTGTACACCTAAAAACCAAAAATGGCAGACAATTTAGTAATAGTTGAGTCACCGGCAAAAGCCAAAACAATTGAAAAATATTTAGGAGATCAGTATAAGGTTACTTCTAGTTTTGGTCATATTTCTGACTTACCTTCAAAAAACTTGGGAATTGACGTCGATAATAATTTTGAGCCCAAATATGAAGTTTCAACTGACAAAAAAACAATAGTTAAAAATTTAAAGGACTTGGTTAAAAAATCTAAGACCATATGGCTTGCAAGTGATGAAGACCGTGAAGGAGAAGCAATTGCATGGCACCTTTTTAGAACCCTAAAATTGAATGCAGATAATACCAAAAGAATTGTCTTTAACGAGATTACAAAAACAGCAATAACAAATGCCATAAATAATCCAAGATCTATTAATTACAATTTGGTTGATGCACAACAGGCTAGAAGAGTGCTTGACAGGATTGTTGGTTATGAGCTGTCTCCGGTTTTGTGGAGAAAAGTAAAAGGAGGGCTTTCAGCCGGTAGAGTTCAATCAGTTGCGGTAAGACTATTAGTTGAAAAAGAGAGGGAAATTCGGGATTATATTTCTGTTTCTTCTTTTAGAGTTGAAGCAATTTTTAAAAATTCAAATGGTAAAGAATTTATTGCCAGATTAGCTAATGAATACGATTCTAGGGAAGAAGCCGTGGACTTTTTACGCAAACTAAGTGGTGCAAATTTTAATGTTTCAGAAATCCAAAAGAAACCCACTAAGAAATCTGCTCCAGCCCCTTTTACAACCTCTACTTTACAGCAAGAAGCATCTAGAAAACTATCTTTTCCTGTTTCAAAAACAATGAGTGTTGCACAAAGATTGTATGAATCTGGACACATTACATACATGAGAACCGATAGTGTTAATTTATCAAACTTAGCCATNGAAGAGGCAAAAAAACAAGTTCTACGTGTTTTTGGTGATTCATATTCTAACCCAAAAAATTTTAGTACAAAATCCAAAAGTGCACAGCAGGCCCATGAGGCAGTCCGTCCAACGAACTTCTCAATGTCCGTAGATGATATCAAAGATTATGATCAGAAAAGACTTTACAATTTGATTTTGAATAGAACTTTGGCTTCGCAAATGAA
>JGI24820J26691_1000064_pt1 | contig 25138 bp, 18 predicted proteins | sample METZYME_5_50m_FD_26691 | JGI IMG/M metagenome (IMG submission 26691) | reverse complement strand
ATAATAGCCACTTTCTTTCGTTTGACAAGTTTAACAGATTCTGAGCCTAAATCAGGACCAGATTCTGAAATTCCTGAGTAAATCGAGTGAAGTTTAATATTATTATCATTGGCTAAATCTAACAATATTTTCTCATAATCTTTCATACTCTGATCTCCTTTGTATATTATCATAGATCCTCTAGGTAGTGTTAATTTCCCATTTTTGATTATTTTTTCGTTGTATCTAACCTTAATATTATTTTCAATTAAATTTGATAAAAACTTTGCATCATTCATATGATTCCATATGCTCGCATAAGCTATAGCATTATCATCAACAGTATTTTCTATACTGTTTTCTTTATATTCAAAAATTTCTATCTTTTTAGATGTGCTGTAAGCGTCTAAGCCATAGACAAACGGTAAACTCCAAGCAGTAATATCATACGTTAAAGAGTCACTAAGTTTTGTAGTCCTTTCTAATAATACGTCTACCAGCTTTCCCTTTGGCTGAGAATTTGGTATAATTAAATCATTTGCTGAAGTGGTGAAACTTGTTATTTTATTTTTATTATAACTAAACGCGTTTAGCTTTTGAGTCTTGGCTGAATAAAAATCAATTTTATGCTTCCTCAGAAATTTAGACAGTTGGTTTATTTTATCTCTGTCGCCGCTCATTATGTAGTTCGTATTGAAATTTTTAGGTTTAAAGAAATTAATAAACTCTTCATTTAACTTTTTTGAATTAGCAGAAGATATTTCAACTGTGGAAATACCTGCAACAGTGTGATGTTTAACCCGGTCGACAAGAGTTAAATTTTTACCCTCTGAGTTTAATATCCCAAGACCTGCAATTCCACCACCGGCTTGCTCATATGTCATTCCGATTGCTCCTAGATATGTTGGATAAGTGTCACCATAACTTGGGTATAGTAAATCAAAAATTTCTTTTGTAAAATAAAGCCAGCCATTTTTATCAAAATATTTAGCATTATTTTTTCCAATCATATATTGAAAATCTCTCTGCCAATCGGTAATTACTTCGTGGTATGGCTCAGCTGCTGGGGCAAAGTAATATGGTTCATCTATTCCTTGCTCGTGAAAATCTACATGAACATGAGGTAACCATTTATGATATTCTTTAAGTCTTTGTTGAGACTCAATTTGAGTAATCCACGCCCAGTCCCTATTTAAATCAAATAGGTAATGATTAGCCCTTCCTCCTGGCCAGGGTTCTCTATGTTCCCTGGAAATTCTGTTTGTATTGTACGGAATAGTGGTTGTTTGGTTGTACCAATTTGCATACCTGTCTCTTCCGTCTGGGTTTAAACATGGATCTATAATTACAATTGTGTTTTCTAATAATTCAGATCTATTAGTTAGTAGCTCATAAACAGTTTGCATAGATGCCTCAGTGGAGGAGGATTCATTACCGTGAACGCTGTAACTCAGCCATACAATTGCTTTATCATTTGTTCTACTCTGCCTGATCGGATCGTAATTCAAGGCTGATATGTTATCTAATCTTATTTTTTCTATTTCTGCAATATTTTTTTCTGATGAAATTACAGCATAAAATAATGGTCTTCTTTCATATGTTTTTCCATATGAAAACAATGAAACATTTTTACTCATTTCTATTGAAACATGATTAAAATAATCAACAACCTGACTGTGTCTTGAATATTGAGTTCCAATTTCATAACCAAGAAAATCAGACGGTGATTTTAGGTTTTGACTATTAATGTCAAAAAATACAACAAAGAGGATAAAAAATTTAAATAATAGTTTCATGTAATATAAATTATAATAGGACTGACAAATATAGAAAGAATTATACAGTTCAGTATATTTGCTAAATATGGGTTTATTCGAAATTGAATACAATAAGGTAAAAGCTTTTAGTAAGCTGTTTAATGATTATAATCAAAAAAGTAGTCATTTCGCTGATTTAATTTCCAATTTCCCAAACCTTGAAAATATTCATAAACAAATTTCTTTTAAATCAATAAATTATAATCATGGGTTTAGAGATTCTTTGGTGAAAGAGCTTTACAAACAGAACGACGGAATAAAATTAAATGAAATTCAAAAACAAAATATAAATAAGCTTTCTGAAAAAAATACATACACAATTACTACTGGTCATCAATTAAATTTACTCACAGGTCCCGTATATTTTATATATAAAATAATTTCTATCATCAATTTATGTGAACAAATGCATAAGAAATATTCTGAATATAATTTTGTTCCAATTTTTTGGATGGCCTCAGAAGACCATGACTTTGAAGAAATAAATAATTTTTCTTTTCAAGGAAACAAATTTAAGTGGTCCTCATCTCAAACAGGTGTTGTCGGAGAATTTAAACTTGATTCGATCGATGATGTTTTTAATGAATTTGAAAAATGTATTTGTGATTATCCACACGGAGATGAAATAATTAAAATGTTTAGAGGTTGCTATTATAATTCAAAAGATTTTTCAGTTGCAACTAGAAAACTTGTTAATTTATTATTCTCTAAGTATGGTTTGATAATTATTGATCCAAATAAGAAAAATTTAAAGTCTTTGTTTAAGGATATATTAAAAAAGGAACTCCTTGAAAAGACTTTATATAAAGAGTCAAAAAAATCTACAAAAAGATTAAATGAATTAAATTATAATTTACAAGCCAACCCTCGAAAAATCAACCTTTTTTATATAGATGATTGCCGAAGAGAAAGAATAATTGAAAAAGAAAATGTTTTTGAAACATCTAGCGGTTCAAAAAAATGGAATTTGAAAGAGATTCAGAATGAGGTTGATTCAAATCCGGAAAAGTTTTCTCCCAACGTATTATTTAGACCAGTCTTTCAAGAATTTATTTTACCGAATGTATGCTATGTTGGAGGGCCTGCAGAAATTGCCTATTGGTTAGAATTAAAATCCGTATTTGAAAGTTTAAAATTATCTTTCCCTATAATTCTTAATAGAAACTCCGCATTGTTATTAGAGAAAAAGCAGCTTGAAAAATTAGATAATCTAGATGTATCAATTGAAGAAATATTTTTACCTAGTGATCAATTAAAAGAGCATTTAGTTAGAAAATATTCAAAGCTTGAATTGGATTTTTCNGATCTTAAAAAGCAGTTAAATATTCAATTTTCAAAATTAAAGGATAAAGCAAGTCTTACTGATAAATCTTTTATTGGTGCATTAAATGCACAGGAAAAGAAGCAGATAAATGGACTTAAGATGCTAGAAAAAAGGTTGTTGAAATCTGAAAAAAGAATACATCAAGACAAAATTAACCGCGTCATTTCAATTAGAGATGAATTATTTCCCGGCGGCAAACTTCAAGAGCGAATATCCAACTTTTCTGAATTTTANATTAATTCTGGAGAAAAACTGATTGGATTAATCAAAAATAATTTAGATCCAATGAATCAAAAATTTTCTGTTATTGAAATATGATAATTATATAATTCTGTTCTTTATTTTGAAAATCAATTTCTATTTTTACACATGCAAAATAAAGTACTAATTCTTGATTTTGGGTCACAGTACACNCAATTAATTGCCCGAAGAGTTAGGGAATTAAATATCTATTGTGAAATTCACCCTTTCAATAAGTTTCCTAAAAATTTAGATTCTTTTAAAGCACTTATACTTTCTGGAAGCCCATATTCTGTCAGAGATGACGATTCACCCAGGGTAGATTTAGATTTATTATTATCAAAATTTCCAACCCTTGCCGTTTGTTATGGTGCTCAATTAATTGCTCAAGAAATGGGAGGTGTCGTATCATCATCAAATATTAGAGAATATGGAAGGGCAAATTTATTTATAAAAAATTGCGATTCAATTTTATTTGAAGGAATAGAAAATAAAAGTCAGGTTTGGATGAGTCATAGCGATACAATTAAGGAATTGCCTGAAAATTCGATATTACTAGCCAGTAGTGAGGATGTTGAAAATGTTGCTTACAAGTTTTCAGAAAATGTTCATTGTTTACAGTTTCACCCTGAAGTATATCACACATCTCAGGGAAAAAAGATTTTAGAGAATTTTTTAACCAAAATATGTAGTCTAGAACAAACATGGACCCCAGATTCTTTTATAGAATCAGCCATTAGGGAACTTAGAAAAAAAATTGGAGAAGATAAGGTAATTCTTGGACTCTCTGGAGGAGTTGATTCATCCGTAGCAGCAATTCTTCTACACAAAGCAATTGGAAAGAATCTTCACTGTATATTCGTTAATAATGGCCTACTAAGAAAAAACGAATTTCAAGGTGTTTTGGATCAGTATAAAGAAATGGATTTGAACATAAACGGAGTTGATTATACACAGGAGTTCTATAAAGAGCTTTCGGGTATTTCTGATCCAGAGAGAAAAAGAAAAATAATTGGTCGTGTTTTTATTGATGCATTTGAAAAAGAATCTGGTAAATTAAAAGATGTTAAATGGTTAGCTCAGGGAACTATCTACCCAGATGTAATTGAAAGTATTTCTGCAACTGGTGGACCATCAGCCACAATAAAAAGTCATCACAATGTCGGTGGGCTTCCAGAATTTATGAAACTAAAAGTTGTTGAGCCTTTAAAGCTTCTGTTTAAAGATGAGGTTAGACGTGTTGGTAACTCTTTGAATATTGATAAAAATATTTTAGGTCGACATCCTTTTCCTGGCCCAGGTTTAGCCATTAGAATTTTAGGTGATGTTGATAAAGATAAAGTCGAAATGCTTCAGGAGGTTGACCATATATTTATAGAAGGGCTTAAAAAAGCTGGTTTATATGAAAAGATTTGGCAAGCTGGTGCTATGCTTCTTCCTGTGAAAAGTGTTGGGGTGATGGGAGATGAAAGGACTTATGAAAATTGTATTGCCTTAAGAGCTGTTGAAAGTACTGATGGCATGACCGCTGACTGGGTTGATTTACCTTATAAATTCCTTCAAGAAATTTCTAATAAAATAATTAATAGGGTTAAAGGGGTAAATAGGGTAGTTTATGATATCAGTTCAAAACCACCTGCAACTATTGAATGGGAATAGTAAATGTTTAGAAATTATATAGTCATACTGGCGTTTCTTTTCTGTGTAAATACCATTTCACAGACCACTAAACTCATTAAAATTATTGATGATCAAAAAATATCAGACTTTTTAATAGAATATGATATTTCTCCAAACGATTTCTTTATACTTAACCCAAATTATACACAATCTAGATTCAATTACTCAAGTTTAGATTTAGAAAAACAATTAAAGACTGGTGAAGTTGTAACAATATTCGAGTTAATTGAAAACAATAAATCTGAAAAAATAAGTTTTATTTCTCATAAGATAAAAAGAAAACAAAGTATAAATGAAATTGCATCAATTTATGGCGTTAGTAAAAATTTGATTTTAAAATACAATGTAGATACTGAAATAAAGAAAAATAATACTTTACAAATACCCATAACTATTAATTCTAAACCTGATGATCGGCTAAAAGTTTACATGGTTAAGCCTAGAGAGGGTAAGTGGCGTATCGCATATAAATATAGCATTACAATTGAAGCTCTCGAAAAGATAAATCCAGAAATTGGAGTTGTTTTAAAATCAGGTCAAATGATAGCTGTTCCTAATGTTGATGAAGTTGAAATTAAAATAATCGAAGAAAATAATAATTATTTTGAGGTTCAAAAAAATNTTCAAATTCCTGAACTAGAGAAAAAACTTGGTTTGAGGAAGAATTCAATTATTAAACTTAACCCAGGTATTTTAGATAATGTTGAAAAGGGTATAATAATCAAGGTGCCTGCATCGACAAATGTCAATGAAGATGTCAAAAACCTTTCAAAAAAATCACTGCAAGAAAATATTATTGATTTTGAGAAAAAAACCTTTGCAATAATACTCCCGTTTAGGTTAGACAACTTTGATTATGATTCAATACAAAAATCTACACCAATATTAAAAAATGATAGACTTCTAAACTTATCCCTAGATTTTCTTTTTGGTGCAGAAATGGCTGTTAATTATTTCTCTGAAATAGGTATTGATGTTCAAATGGATGTATTTGATAGCGCCCTTGATAAGCAAAAAATTGATCAGATTATTAATGACAATAATTTTGAAGCATATGATTTTGTTATCGGTCCGCTAACTAATAGCATGTTCAATTATTTTATAAAAACAATAAATGAATCAGAAGTAAAAATTGTTAGACCTCTTTCAAAAAAACAAAATAATGATAGAAGAATCATTAATACAATTCCGAATGACACCATATTATTTAATAAAATTATCTCACATGTAAAAAGTGATACTATAAAATCTAAGAAGTATATAATATCTGATTTAAGAAGTGTTGAAATTAGCAATAAAATCAAAAGGATTTTTCCTGATGCTAAACAATTTTATTCAAAGATAAATGAGTCTGGAGATGATACAAAAACTCTAGTTTATGATGACTTGGATTCAACCTTTGTTAAAGGAAAAAATATTGTTTTTTTAGAAACCAAAGAGCAAGGATTTGTTTCAAATGTTTCAAGTATATTAAACTCATTCATTAATGATACTATTAATATCGAGTTAATTACAACAAATAAGAATAATGCGTTTGAGGGAGTCAACATTTCAAATAATTATTTGTCAAATTTGAAATTTCAGTATGCTTCTACTAATAAAAAAATCGACTTAATTAACGACAAATTTTTTATAGACAAATTTATTTCAGATTATAATTATTTCCCAAGTAAGTANTCCATACGNGCTTACGANATAGTCTATGATTTATTGTTGAGGATTAGTAATGGTGATTTAGATGAAGAAAATTTACATCAAATTGAGACCGAATATTTTGAAAACAAGTTTAAATATGTTAGAAGTTCTACTGGTTCAATAGATAACACTGCTGTTTACTTGATTAAGCATGAGGATTTAAAAATCAAGGAGTTGCCCTGAAAATAGTAAAATCAAAGCTGATTTCTTACTGCTTTGTGTTTTATTTCATTAAATTTGTTTGCGTTTATAACGCATGATGTCTTCACAAACTAAATATATTTTTGTTACCGGTGGTGTTAGTTCTTCTCTTGGAAAAGGAATTGTTGCGGCTTCACTAGCCAAGCTTCTGCAAGCTCAGGGATACAAAATAACAATTCAAAAACTTGATCCTTACATTAATGTAGATCCAGGAACTTTAAACCCATATGAGCATGGCGAGTGNTATGTTACTAATGATGGTGCAGAAACTGATTTAGACCTTGGTCATTACGAGAGATTTTTAAATGTTCCTACATCCCAGGCAAATAATATTACTACCGGAAGAATTTATCAAAGTGTTATTAGTAAGGAGAGGCAGGGGATGTACCTTGGAAAAACAGTTCAAGTTATACCACATATCACTGATGAAATTAAAGAGAATATAAAATTTTTAGGTAGCAAGGGTGAATTTGATATAATAATCACCGAAATTGGAGGTACTGTTGGAGACATTGAATCTTTACCATATNTTGAGGCATTACGTCAATTAAGATGGGAAATGGGTGAAGATAATCTTATCGTGATACACTTAACCTTAATTCCTTATCTATCAGCTGCCAAGGAGTTAAAAACAAAACCAACTCAGCATAGTGTAAAAACTTTAATGGAAAGTGGGGTTCAGGCCGATATTCTTGTGTGTAGAACTGAACATGAGTTAAATGACGAAATAAAAGAAAAATTAGCAAGATTTTGTAATGTAAATGTTGATTGTGTTATTGAGTCAGTAGATGTAAATACCATTTATGATGTACCTAATCACATGTATCGAGAGCGTTTGGATAAAGTTGCATTAAAAAAGCTTAAGTTAAATTATAATAAACCTGACCTAAATTCCTGGAATAATTTTCTAAAAAAATATAAAAATCCTAAAAATGTAATTAAAATTGCATTGATTGGTAAATATGTTGAGCTACAGGACTCATACAAATCCATATTAGAATCATTTATTCATGCGGGTGCGGTAAATGAAGTTGAAGTAAACATAGTTCCTTTACACTCAGAATTCATAAACTCTAAAAATGTTCACGAAAAATTAGAATCCTTCAACGGGATTTTAGTCGCTCCCGGTTTTGGTGAGAGAGGAGTAGAGGGGAAAATTGAGGCAATTAAATATGTTAGGCTAAATGGTATACCATTTTTTGGAATCTGTTACGGAATGCAAATGGCGGTTATCGAATATGCTAGGAATGTTTTGGATCTACATGATGCAAATTCTACAGAAGTTAATCCTAACACTAATAATCCTGTGATTGACTTAATGGAAGAACAAAAAAATATTACTGATAAAGGTGGTACGATGAGGTTGGGTTCTTGGGCATGCGATATAGTAAAAGAAACGCTGTGTCATTCAGTATATAAAACCGAAAGTATCGATGAAAGACATAGACATAGATATGAACTAAACAATAAATATTTAGAACAACTACATGAAAAAGGTTTGATTGCCTCAGGTAAAAATAAAGATACTAACCTGGTTGAGGTAGTTGAAATTAAAAANCACCCGTGGTTTATCGGTGTTCAATTTCACCCTGAATATAAAAGTACTGTTTTATCACCTCATCCTTTATTCGTATCTTTTGTTAGTGCAGCGATTTTAAATAAAAGTAAATAAATGGGAGACAACAAAATTGATATCAATTCATTAATAGGATTTTTTCTTATAGGTTTAATTTTTATTGGCTGGTTATATTTAAATCCACCACCACCCCAACCAGAAATCATACAAACAAACGAAAATGATATTTCTTCCAACGATGTAACAGAAGAGCAAGATTTATCTGATATTCTTTCTGAGTCTGAAATAGAAGAATACAAAGAAAGTAATTTAAATTTTGAAAATTCTATATCCCAAAATGAACAGCTAATCAGTGTAGATACAGATAAATTTATCGTAANATTTTCCACTCTTGGAGGTCAAATTTCNTCCCTCGAGCTAAAGGANCANTTAAATTATTTGGGTAATCCTATTAACTTAATTAAATCTGATAATTCATCTTTCGATTTAGACTTTACAACTAAAAATGGAAGAAAATTTAACACCAAAGATCAAAAGTTTATTTCATCATTGATTGATCAAGGAGATGTTAAAAAAGTATCAATGAAGCTGGTTGTTTCTGAAGATGTATTTATAGAATATTTATACTCAATTAATATTAACGACTATATAATTGAACTAGATATAAATTCAAGAGGTTTCTATAACATTTTAGATACCACACAGAAATACAATTTAAACTGGGAACTAAGTGCATTCAGAAACTCTAAGAGTATTTCATATGAAAATAGATATTCTTACATGACCTATTATCATGATGAAGATAAAATTGATTATCTGTCAATTAGTGGAGATGATGAAGATGAAGAGGATGATGTAAATTGGATTTCTTTTAAACAGCATTTTTTTAGTTCTGTTTTAATTTCTGAAAATAGCAGACCCTTTAAAAATGTTGAGTTAAAATCGGAAGATTTAGTTCAAGAATACAGCACAGATACCTTATTCACCAAAAAATTTACCTCAAAAATTCCTTTTGATTATGTTAATAGTGAATTCGATAATTCTCTAAAATTTTATTTTGGACCAAATCAGTACTCTCAATTAGAAACTTATGAAATAGGATTAGAGGAAAGTGTTGATTTTGGATGGGGAATTTTTGGGTTTATTAATAAAAATATCTTTGTGCCTCTTTACAGATCNTTGAGTNATATATTCCCATATGGTATTGCGATTATTTTTATGACATTTATTGTGAGGTTAATGCTTGCTCCACTNTTATACAAATCCTATTTATCTCAGGCAAAAATGAAAATTTTAAGNCCTGAATTAGATGAAATTAATAAGAAGTTTAAGGATAATGCAATGAAAAANCAGCAAGAAATGATGTCATTATACAGAAAAGCTGGTGCAAGTCCGATGGGTGGATGTTTACCCGGNGTGCTACAAATCCCTGTTTTTTATGCTTTATTTATGTTTTTTCCGTCAGCTTTTGANCTAAGACAAAAGAGTTTTTTATGGGCTGATGATTTATCAGCTTATGATAGTATTCTAGATTTTGGGTTTTATATTCCCCTTTACGGAGATCATATTAGTTTATTTCCTATTCTTGCATCAGTATCAATATTTTTCTACATGAAAATGACAACAGGTCAACAAATGGCTGCACAACCTCAGCCACAAGAGGGAATGCCTGACATGGCTAAAATGATGAAATATATGATTTATTTCGCACCGATTATGATGATGGTATTCTTTAATAACTATTCTAGTGGCTTGAGTTTATACTACTTTATTTCAAATCTTCTATCAATTGCTGTAATGTTCACAATAAAAAACTACATCCTAGATGAACAAAAAATAAGAAAGCAAATACAATTTAATAAGTCCCAGCCAGTAAAGCCGCCTAGTAGGTTTCAAAGAAGAATGCAAGCCATAATGGAGGAGGCCGAAAAACAAAAAAAGAATAAATAGTTCAAATCACTTTCCCAAGTCAATTTATATTTAGTGGCATAAACTTTGATTATTTTTAATGAATATTTTTTAAAAAGTGATTACATCATTTTTTAAATTTAAAATAAATTATAGTTGAAAAGAATAGTTGCCATTGGTGCCAGTAGTTCATCAAATTCAATCAATAGAAAATTAGCTAATTATGCNGCAAAATCTATTTCTATTGAGTCACATATTATTGATTTGGATCTAAATGAATTTGAAATGCCAATTTACAGTGAGGATTTTCAAAGAGATTCAGGTATTCCTAAGGAGGCATTAAATTTTAAAAAAGAAATTCAAAATTCTGATTGTTTAGTAATCTCACTTGCCGAGCATAACGGTTCATACACAGCAGCTTTCAAAAATATTTATGATTGGATTTCCGTCATCGAATCCGATGTTTGGTGTAGTAAACCCATTCTATTACTTTCTACATCGACTGGTGCAAGAGGTGCCAAAACAGTTTTAAAATCTGCATATGAAAGGTTTTCCTTAGATTACAAATATCCAATACCTTATTTTTCACTTCCAAATTTCAATCAAAATTTTGATTCAAATGATGGAATTACTGATGTTAGGTTAAATCAGGATTTTCAAGCTGTGATTATAGATTTTGAAAATATATTAAATGGAGTTTAATTTTTATCCCCCCTCACTTCAGGCGTCAGGAAACTTCAATTTTGGTGAAATATTAGAAAAAAAACCTATCGGATTCCCACATGATAATGGTATACTGAAGCCTTATTCGAATTTATTTTATTGGGCTCATGCTTGGACAACAAGCAAAAGTAGTACAATTGGATTACATCCTCATCAGGGCTTTGAGATATGTACTTTTGTTTTAAATGGAAGTATTAACCATTTTGATACAAAATTAAATAAATGGGTGAAATTAAATAAAGGTGATGTCCAAATAATCAGATCTGGAAACGGAATCTCACATTCAGAAGAATTACTTGAAAATTCTGAAATTTTTCAGATTTGGTTCGACCCAGACTTATCAAAATCATTAAAAAAAATGGCATCGTATGATGACTATAAATGTGGTGACTTCAATATTAAATGTTTTGATAAATACTCTGTAAAACATTTACATAATAGTACATCAAAGATGTGGATGGATACAGAAGATATTATAATCAATGAATATTCTTTTGATCAATTAGTTTCTTTAAATATTGATATTGAAAAAGACAAGATTCACTCTTTCTTCTTAATTAACGGAGAAATTTCTGTAAAAGATTTTATTGCTAAAAAAGGAGATTTTTTTACTGTCTCTGAAACAAAATATTTAAATCTGGAGATACTAAAGAAATCAAGACTCTTTGAGATTTCAACTCCCCTATATCCATCATATAAAACCTATTCCAATTAATATCTTAATTATTAACTTTACATTGTGAAAAAAGTAATTGTTGGTCTTTCAGGAGGTGTTGACTCAAGTGTTAGCGCGCTGCTACTTAAGGAGCAAGGTTATGATGTTGTGGGTCTTTTCATGAAAAATTGGCATGATGAAAGTGTTACTATTTCCGAAGACTGTCCCTGGCTAGATGATAGTAATGATGCAATGCTTATAGCTCAAAAAATTGGTATTCCATTTCAAACAGTAGATTTAAGTAAACAATATTATTCAAGGATTATCAATTACATGTTCAATGAATATGAAAGGGGAAGAACTCCTAATCCAGATATTTTATGTAATCGTGAGATAAAATTTGATATTTTTTTAGAGATTGCAATAAATTTAGGGGCAGACTACATAGCTACAGGTCATTATTGTCAAATAGAAAAAATCNATAATGATGATAAAGAAATTTACAGATTATTAGCGGGAAGAGATAAAAATAAAGATCAATCTTATTTTTTATGTCAACTTAATCAAGAGCAACTTTCAAAATCAATTTTTCCTATTGGCCATATGAAAAAGTCTGAGGTCAGAGATTTAGCTAAGAGAAATAACTTAGTTACTGCCGATAAAAAAGATTCTCAGGGTTTATGTTTTGTGGGAAAAGTAAAACTTCCTGATTTTTTAAAACAAAGGTTAATTCCTAAAAAAGGATATGTTATTAAAATTAATGATGAATTAAAATTTCCAGAAATTGATATATCTGATAAAATATCAGAGCATGAATTAGCTATATTAAGCGATCCATTTTCATTTTCATCTGATGATGGCGAGGTTATTGGTGAACATAATGGTGCATATTATTTTACGATTGGTCAAAGGAAAGGTTTAAATATTGGTGGATTTAAAGATCCACTTTTTGTAATTGAGACTGATGTTAGTAAAAATTTAGTTTATGTTGGAATGGGAGAGTCTCACCCAGCATTATTCAGAAAAGCTCTTTTTGTTAATTCAAATGATATTCATTGGGTTAGGGAAGATTTAGAGATTTATGAAAATGAATCCTTAAAAGTACAATTTAGAATTAGATATAGGCAACCATTACAATCTGGAACCATTTATAATTTTAAAAAAGGTTTATATATATTATTTGAAAATCCAATTTCATCTGTTACAAGTGGCCAATTTGTAAGTTGGTACATAAAAGATGAGCTCATCGGTTCAGGTGTAATCAACTAGTTATTCCATATTTTCCAAGATTCATCAGCCTGGATTTCAAGCATTTCTAACCCATTTTTTGTTTTACAACCAATATTATTCCCTTTTTTTAAAAAAATTGTTTGTGTTGGGTTGTAAACTAAGTCATATAAGAAATGTTCTTTGGTTAAAAATTGGTATGGAATATTTGGGGATTTGTTTAAATATGGAAAAGTGCCAACAGGGCTACAATTAATAATTATTTTACTGTTGCTAATTATTGTTTTATCAAGATTTTCATATGTAAATTCTGTCTTTCCTTTTTCTCTTGAAACAGTACGGTGATTTATATTTAATTTTTCTAAAACANATTTAATTGCTTTTGAGGAGCCTCCACTTCCNAGAATTAGAGCATTTTTAGGTTTTTTGTTATCTAANAGTGAAATTAGTGATTTTTCAAATCCAATATAATCGGTATTATATCCAAATGTTTTTTTTCCAGAAATTTTTATGGTGTTTATTGCCCCAATGGAGGCTGCTACATCATCAATTTCATCGATGAAACCTATCACTTCTTCTTTAAACGGTATCGTAACATTAAGACCAGAAACATCATCATTTAACAAAATTTTTTTAATCGTTTTGATATTTTCAATATCATAGTTTAAGTATTCACATCTTAGATTATGCTTTTGAAATTTTTTTGAAAAATATTTTTTTGAAAAGCTNTACTCAATATTTCTTCCGATCAGACCAAATATTTTATTTTTTTTCATANGCGCTTAAAATAATGACCATTACTGTTCCAAGAATTATAAAAAATAATGCATATAAAGTTTCAGTGCTAATTTCTGGAAGGTACCTAACAATTTTATATTCATATTCATTACTTAATATTGATTTCCAGGGCCAAATTACACCCAATGAGCCTATAATAAAACCAAATATAATAGAATTACAAAGTTCATTGAATTTACTTAACAGAAAGCTTAGAAACTTTGATAATGTGATTAAACCAGTAATTGAACCTAAAGTGAAGACAGATAAAACCTTTAAATATTTTATTCGATCGTGATCATAGAAATTTGAATAATCTCCGATTATTATTTCATTAATGCTATCATAAAGTGCGTTTACTGAATCAACAAGTAATAATACATAATTACCTAGTAACATTAGCAAAAATGACCCAGAAAGTCCTGGTAAAATCATTCCACTTACACTTATTATCCCACAAATAAAAACAAATAATAAATTATCGTTTTCCTGAGCAGGATTAGCCAAACTCAATGCAACTCCAATCAATGTACCAATTAAAACAAAGCAAATGTTTTTAAATTTTTTTAAATCAATTATAGATCTTAGATGAAATATTGTTCCCAACACTAAACCAAAAAATAAACTCCAAACATAAATCTCGAATTTATTCAATAATATTTCTAAAATTTTTGATGTGGAGAAATAACTAATTACAATTCCGATTAAAATTAAACTAAGGAAATCTCCGTTAATATATTCGAAGAAATCTTTGAATCTAAATCTTAAAATATAGTTTAAAGATTTTTTGTCAAATCTTTTTAGGCTAAATATTAGCTTTTCATAAAACCCAATTGCAATCGCCACTAATCCACCAGAAATTCCTGGAATTTTATTTGCTGTCCCCATCAAAATTCCATTCACAAGAATCTTTAGATATTTTACAATTGCATTTTTATTTGTCATTTTGTTTCTTCAATCTTTCCACTAACAATACTATTATTAAGCCAAAGATCACAAGAGATATAGAAAAAAACATGTTAAGATTTGAAATTTCTACAGCAAGTTCTTTGTTCCAGGGCCATGCTTTTTCAATTGAGCCAATCACAAGACCCAACATNATTGTGTATGTTAAATCTCTATAATTCTTAAATAAATATTTTAAAATTTTACTAAAACTTAGTAAACCAATTAGTGAACCAAATATGAATGTAAAGATTACAACTAATTCTAAATTATCTAAAGATTTTATCATGTAGGTATAAACCCCTAAAATTACAAGAACTAATGAGCCAGATATCCCAGGTAAAATCATTGCCGATGAAGCGATAATTCCTGACATAAAGATATAAAGAAGGCTTATTTCATTAGTTACATCAACAGTAAATGATGAGATATAAACTGAGAAAAATATGCAAAAAAANAAAATTATAAAATTTGTTAAATACCATTTATTAATCAGTTTAAAAATCACATATATGGTGGCAAATATTAATCCTAAAAAAAATGACCATACAAATAANGGATAATTCTCAAGTAGTGATGCTGAAACTTTTACAAAAGATATAAGGCTTATCGAAATCCCTAAAATTAGTGTTATTAAAAAATTCCCATTTATTTTCTTCCAAAAGGAATTAAAGTCTCTAATTTTAAATTCTGAAATAATATGAAGATTTAATCTACTGATTGTATTTACCAGCTCCTCATATATACCNACTAATAGTGCTATAGTTCCTCCCGATATCCCAGGCATTGCATCAGCTATACCCATAAAAACACCTTTGAAGAATAAAATTAAATAATCCGATTTAGTTCTGCTTCGCATATTAAAATTCTAGTATTAAACTAGTAATTTTTTGTTGAAGTTTTGGATAAGCAGTTTAAATATATTTTCCAGTATTTAGATTTTTCTTGATTCAGCTTGATTGCTTTTTCAATATATTCAATCGCTCTTTTAAATTTATTCTCTCTGTAATAAAACATCGACAACCTAAAAAAAGCTTTATCCATATTAGGATCCTCATTAACACACTTAAAATAGTAGTCCAGAGAGTTATTATAATCATACTTTTTTTCATAACAATAAGCTATTCTAAAAAGCGCATATGAGGAATTTGGATTTAATGAAATAATTTCTTTGTAATTTTCAATAGCCTCATCGTACTTGTTCATTTTCTCTAATAATTTTCCTTTGTCTATGTATGGACTTGTGAATGAATCATCTGAAAAAATCGAATAATCAAATGCAGCAATAGCTTCGTTATACATCTTTGTTTTTACGTAGCTTTTACCCAAATTATGCCAACCAATTTCACTATAGGGGTTTTTCGATAAATATTCTTTCAAAAACAAAATTAGTCCTCTAATGTCTTTGTTCATTTCATAACAATAAAGAATATTGTAAAGCGCACTGTGATCGAGATAGTCAAAGTTTAGACTTTTTTTGAAATAGTAATTAGATTTTGAAAAATTTTCAACAAACAAAAATTCAATACCAATTTGATAAAATAATTCATTTTGGTTCTTGTAGTCATTTATTATGCTTTTCAATAATGAAATTGATTCATTATGTTTCTTCTGTTTAGAAAGAATACTAGACTTTAATATGATTGCTTCGTGATTGTTATTCTCTACCATAAGTATAGAATTCACAATCTCAAGTGCGTTTTCTAATTTGTCTTCTTGTATAAAGATTTCTACTTCAAATAAACTTAAATTTGTATTTGACGGATGCTGGCTTAGTGAAAGTTTTAGAGCTTTTTTGGCATAAGCTAATTTACCAGTATCTAAATAAAATGAAATAATATTTTCAAATTCCAATGAATCAAAGAAAATAACTTTATTTTCCTTGACCATTTTTTCAAACTTACTGACCGAAAAATTAATGTCATTTACATTATCCATTACAAATCATCTTTTCAATAAAAATAAATATGATTTGTGTTAATATGAATCAGTGTATTTAAACTTCTTAACAAACTAATTAACACCTATTCAATCGAGTCAAGAATACCAGTGATAATATCACAGCCTTCTTCTAATTCCTTTTCTGAAATTGTCAGCGGTGGAGTAATTCTAACTGCTCTTTTTTCAATAAGAAGCCAAAAAAGAATCAAACCTTCATTCTTGGCCTGTAAAACTAATTTATTTGCAATTTCAAAATCTTTCATGATAAGACATAACATTAAGCCAATTCCTCTGATTTCTTTGATTAATTTATGAGTTAATTTTTGTCTTAAAAGTTTTTCTTTCAACAAAGTTTCTTCCATTATTTTAGAATTTAAAATAATTTTTAATGTCTGAAGTGCTGCAGCGGTAATAACGGGGTTAGCACCAAAAGTGGTGATATGACCAAGTATTGGATTTACATGAAGTACATCCATTAGTTGTTTTGAACCAGTAAATGCTCCTACTGGGATGCCGCCTCCTAATCCTTTTCCATATACAATTATATCAGGAGTACAATTAAAATTTTCAAAACCGAATAATTTACCTGTTCTTCCAATTCCTGTTTGAATTTCATCTAATATCAATAGAGCACCAACTTCTTGGCATCTTTTTTTTACAAATTTCAGATATCCTTTTTTAGGTAAAATAAACCCAGCACTGCCTTGAATTGTTTCTAATATAACACATGCAGTTTTTTCATCAATTTTTTCTAGATCTTCAATTGAATTAAAATCTATAAACTCAACATCTGGAATCAGCGGTTCAAACGGTTTTTTTCTTTCCTCCAAGCCCATTAAAGTCAGAGCACCCATTGTACTCCCATGATAAGCATTTTTAGCAGCAATAATTTTTGTTCTACCTGTGTGCCGTCTGGCTAATTTCATTGAACCTTCAAGTGCCTCTGTTCCAGAATTTGTAAAGTATGTACAATTAAGACTATTTGGTAAGTTTTTAGATAATAATTTAGCCAAATCAAGAGATGGCTCAGTTATGAACTCTCCATAAACCATAACATGCATATATTTTTCAGACTGATTTTTGATTGCANTTATAACATCTTTATTACAATGACCAACACTGCATGCGGATACTCCAGCAACAAAATCTAAATATCTATTGTTATGCTTATCATATATATAGCTACCCTTAGCTTTTGATACCTCTATCATCAGGGGAAAAGGTGTGGTCTGAGCTTGATATTTTTTAAATTCTGAGTTAATGGCTTATTTATTNTAAATTTTTAATTTTTACCAATTTAAATTCCTTGTCTTCACTAAAAAGATCCTCTATTGANCTGATAATTTCCTCTTCTCTAAAATAAAATCCTTTCAATAATTTATCATTTTCATTAAATTCATCTTCTGGGTAAACATTCCCATCAATCTGATTAATTTTTGTGAATGTGTCAATGATTTGATTAGAAATTAATATTTTTATTTTGGCTGATTTTGATTTATCAATACCAATCAAATCATTTTCTGAATTTCTTAAATAGTATACAGACTCAGCATTTTTAATGATATCAACTTCCTTTAATTTTCCATTAATAAAATTTCCATTTAGTTTTTTTCCTGAAATTTGATTAAAACCTGTTTCAAGAGTATCTTTTTCTATAATGAATGCATTATCGAAAACAAAAAGAGAATCAATTATATTCTTCTCATTATCAAATTTTATATGAATTGAATCACCTGTAATTTGACTTTTATTGTTCCAAAGAATAGGTTTTTTAATTTTTTTTGACCTTTCTTTAAAATTATTTTGTTTATTAATTAACTGAGCTATGCCAGTTTTTTGGTCAAAATGAATTGAGTCACATTTTCCGCTAAGATTATTTCTAAGGATCTTGCCATTCATAAATGCCCTAATTATTTGTTCATTTTCTTTCCCTGTTATTATAATATTTTCACCATGAATGTACGTAGTATCTTTTTCTTTGAATGAGGCTATTAATGCTCTTTTTTTTATGAACATTGAATCAATATTTCTATGTATTTCTGCATAATGACCAGTTGTTAGAGTTTTATTTATTGTGTCTAAAATTTTAATATTATTGCTTGCAGATGCATAATTTCTAATCTGGTCAAAATAAATGCTATCTCCGTTAATTTTATATTCTTCAAAATCTATTTTGGCATTTTTTATAAAATATCCGTTATCATAAGTGGTGTCATAATATCCAATTTCACAATATATGTTTGAGTCATCACTTATTATATCAGTTGGTCCAAAAAAATATGATTTTCCTGATTCGGTAAAATAGTTTAAAACTTCTGAGTATATATTGTATTTTGGAGTCCTTAAATCAACCTCTTTTTCAAAACGATATTTTTTTTCTTTTGCAAAAAAAGTTCCTCTACGGCTATATATTGTATCTGTATAATTTCTAATTAGTTTACCTTTTTCGGTGTAAAATCCTTCTTGTTTATTTCTGTCAAAATATAAAGACTCAGTATATAGATTTGATTCAGGTTCATTTAAAATAACATTCCCTTTAGCAAAAACTAATTTTGAATCACCATTATATTCCAGATAGTTGGATTTTAAGTTCAGTGTATCACCTTGATTTAGTGATACATCACCGAATGCTTCAATAAAATTTCTATCCTCATAAAAAAAAGCCTGATTACACGTCATTAGAACACCATCATGAGAAATAAGAACCTTTTGATTTTTATCTCTTGTTAGAACCGATGTGTTCGGATACTTGTCTTTATCTTTTTCAAAGAATCCGGCTCTTTCTATTTTAATTTTTGTTTTCTCCTGTGCGGCTACATTTGTATGGATACAAGAACCCAAAAAAAAGACAATAATTATTATGAGGGATTTTTTAACCAATTTATCTAAATAGTGTTTCTGTTCTATCTGGTCCTACAGAGACAATTACAATAGGTATATTTAACTCTTTTTCTAGGAAATAAATGTAGTTATTTAAGTTTATTGGTAAATTTTTAGCGGATTTTAGTTTCCTTAGATCCTCTGACCAACCTTCAAATTCTTCATATATAGGTTCAAGAGAGTTATCTGCAAGGTTATAGGGNAGATTTTCAATTATTTGACCTCTGTATTTNTATTTTGTACAAACCAGAACTTTATCAAAACCGCTTAAAACATCAGTCTTCATCATCATTAATTTTGTTACCCCGTTAATTTTACAAGCATATTTAAGAGCAACTAAATCTAACCATCCACACCTTCTTGGTCTTCCAGTTGTGGCTCCNAATTCATTACCAATTTTACTCATTGACTTTCCGTATTCGTCGAATAATTCTGTCGGAAATGGNCCTGATCCAACACGTGTTGTATATGCTTTAAAGATGCCAAAAACATCTTTAATTGAGTTNGGAGGTATACCAAGACCAGTACATGCACCTGCGGCAGTTGTATTTGATGAAGTTACATAAGGATACGTACCAAAATCAATATCTAACAAAGAGCCCTGGGCACCTTCGGCTAAAACAGATTTATTTTCAGCTTGAGATTCAAAAAGTAAGTTTTCTGAATCAACAAAATTTATTTTTTTTAGTTTTTCGATGGCACTAAAAAATTCAGATTCAAGCTTTTCAAGACTAAAATTAAGTTCAACATTATAAAAATTGATTAATAGCTGATGTTTTTTTGATAGCTCTAAATATTTTGTTTTCCAATTCGGGTCTTCTAAATCTCCAACTCTAAATCCATTTCTTCCTGTTTTATCCATGTAAGTTGGACCTATCCCTTTTAATGTAGATCCAATTTTATTCTTTCCCTTTGATTTCTCACTTGCTGCGTCAAGAAGCCTGTGGGTTGGTAATATCAAGTGTGCTTTTCTTGAAATAAATAAGGTCTGATTAATATCAACATTTTCCNCTTTAATGTTTTCTATTTCTTTCATTAGAATAACCGGATCAATAACAACCCCATTACCAATCANGTTGATTTTATCTTTGTGAAATATTCCAGAAGGTATCGTATGTAANACATATTTTTTTTTATTAAAAACCAGTGTGTGACCTGCGTTTGGACCACCTTGAAATCTGGCGATAATATCATATTTAGAAGTTAATACATCAACAATTTTACCTTTACCTTCGTCTCCCCACTGAAGTCCTAATAATAAATCAACTGCCATTTATTTTATTTTATTTTTTTTTCCATAAAAGTATAACGAATGACTTTCGATCGTCACATCAAATACCTCTTCAATTGTTTCTTTTATTGTATTTATCCTCGGATCACAGAACTCAATTACCTCATCAGAGTTGCTCAAAATTAAGTGATCATGCTGCTTATTAAAATAGCATTTTTCATATGATGCTTGGTGGTCATTAGAAAATTGGTGTTTTCGAACTAGTGCACACTCTAGTAAAAGTTCAATTGTGTTATATAGTGTAGCTCTAGAAACCCTGTATTTTTTATTTTTCATTTTTACATAAAGAGATTCTATGTCAAAATGAAATTTGGTTTCATAAACCTCTTTCAGAATAGCATATCTCTCAGGGGTTTTCCTGTACCCCTTTTTTTCTAGAAATTCTGTAAATACCTCTTTTACTTTATTTTGATTGTCAATGTTGTTTGACATAATTAATAACTTAATTTATGTTCTTTTAATCTTATCAATACCATTTAAAATTTTCAGCTTTTTTATAAGATTATTAACCTCTAAATTTGATTTTACTGAAATTATTATATTTCCGATAAATGTATTACCAGCAGTTTCAAAATTAAGTCTTTTCATATTAATATTCATATTTTCTGAAATGACATTTGTTATTTTATTCAAAAGTCCCATTTTATCAATCCCAGTTATATTAATTTGAACAGTAAATTTTTCCTGTGACGAATCAATCCATTTAGCTTTAATTATTCTGTAATCATAATTTGACTGAAGACTTACTGCATTTGGGCAATTTTTCTTGTGAATTTTTATTCCGTCATTAATGGTTATAAAGCCGAAAACTTTATCTCCTGGGATAGCATTACAACAAGATGCGTTTTTATAATCTAATTTTTCTTCGTCGTTTCCAAATACAAGTAAATCATATTTTGATGTAATTTCATTTTGGTTAATTTCATCAATTTTAATTTCGTTGTTTCTAGAAATCTTTTTTCTAATGTAACTTATAAACTTGTTACTTCTTGATGCGACGAATTTCTTTAATTTTTCATTATCAATTGTGTTGATACCGACTCTGTAAAACAAGTCTTGGCTAGTGTTGAGCTTAAAATATTTTTGAAGTTCGGTTACTATGCTATCACTAAAATTGATTTTTAGGGATTTGAGCTTTCTTTTTAATATCTGTTTACCATCATCAGCCAGTAATTTCTTTTCTTCATTTAATGTGGCTTTAATCTTAGATTTGGCTCTTGCTGTTTTTGCATAATCTAACCAATTAGCACTTGGTTTTATTTTTTCGGAGGTTAAAATTTCCACCCTGTCTCCACTGGATAGCTCCTTATTTAATGGCACCAATTTTCCGTTTACTTTTGCTCCTCTGGTTTTTAGGCCAACTTCAGTGTGAATAGCAAATGCAAAATCTAAGGGTGTGGCTCCTTTTGGAAGAGATTTTAGGTCTCCTGTTGGGGTGAAAACAAAAATCTCTTTTGAATATAAATTAAGCTTAAATTGTTCAACAAAATCAACAGCATTAGTTTCAGAATTTTCCAAGGCCTCTTGTAACTTATTAATCCAAGAATCTAGGTTGTCATTAGAGTCATCTTTTTGTTTATATTTATAATGAGCTGCATAGCCTTTTTCTGCAATTTCATCCATTCTCTCACTTCTTATTTGAACTTCAACCCATTTACTTTTTGGACCGACAACGGTGATATGTAAGGCCTCATATCCTGTAGATTTAGGAGCTGAAATCCAATCTCTTAGTCTAGTTGGGTTAGGTGTAAAATTATCAGTAACAATCGAGTAAATTTTCCATGCTATAAACTTTTCTTTTTCCGGCTTTGATTTATATACAATTCTAACAGCGAATTTATCATAAACTTCTTCAAAAGAAATTCCTTGTCTAATCATCTTATTATTAATAGAAAAAATAGATTTTGTTCTTCCCTTGATTGTGTANTTAAGTTTTTCCTTTGTTANTGTTGAGCTAATAATTGAATTAAACTTTTTGATATATTTATCTTGATCCTTTTTACTCTCAATTAGTTTTTTTGATACTTCATTATATGTGTCAGGATCAGTGTATTTTAATCCTAGGTCTTCCAACTCAGTTTTAATATTGTACAGACCAATCCTGTGAGCTAGTGGTGCGTAGATATATAACGTTTCAGATGCCTTTTGAATTTGCTTTTCATAGGGCATACTAGATAGTGTCTGCATATTGTGAAGTCTATCTGCTATTTTTATTATTATGACTCTGACATCTTCGTTAAGCGTGAGAAGCATTTTTCTATAATTTTCCGCCTGAATTGACACATCAGAATATCCTTTTGTATTCAGTTTCCCAATTTTAGTTAGACCATCAACTATTTTTGCAATATTTCCGCCAAATTCTTTTTTAATTTTATCCAGCGTATGGTCAGAATTATCCTCAACTACATCATGAATTAGGGCTGATGCTATTGAAATTGCATCCAGACCAATTTCTGAAGCAACGATTTTTGCCACTGCAATCGGATGAAAAATATAAGCTTCCCCTGATTTTCTTCTTTGATGCTGATGAGCATCCACGGCATAATCAAAGGCTTTTCTGATTAGTTTTTTATCATCTTTGTTTAGAGATTGATAACTAATTCGTAAGAGATCTTTATACTCTTTTGCTAGTGCTTTCTTCTCTGTTTCAATATCTTGGACGGGCATATCTTAAAATTAGCATAAAGAAGATTAATAGACAATTTCTTTATATAATATTTAAGATATTATCTTTTAAATTTATGTTGCCTATTGATTTCAAATAATACAATTGCCGCTGAAACAGAAACATTAAGTGAGTCAACTAATCCCATCATTGGAATTTTGATCAGTTCATCAGAATTTACTGACCAGAATTTTGAAATGCCTAAATTCTCGGAACCAAAAATAACAGCGGACGAATTCTTGAATTTAGCTTTATCGATACTTTTTTTTGAAGCTAAAGATGTTGCAAAAATTTTAAATTTATTTTTTTTTAAAAAATTAAGTGTTTCATCTGTATTCATACTCAAAATTTTTTGAGAAAAAATTGAACCCAAACTTGATCTTATGAGGTTTGGGTTATATAAATCACATTTTTCATTATTAAGAATAATTATATCTACATCAGATGCATCACAACTTCTCAGGATAGCCCCTATATTTCCAGGTTTTTCTATTCCGTCAAGCACAACTGCTAAACTAACTTTAGTGCTGTCAAGTCTAAAGTTTTGTTCTTTTTGAAATACAATTCCTACCAATCCCTCAGTTGAACTTCTAAAGCTAATTTTAGAGTAAACATCGTCGCTAACTTCAATAATTTGTGCATCATATTTAGGTTTTAGGGTTTTAGGGTCAGTTATGTGCGGGTTGCAATATATCTTACTAATCAAATAACCATTTGAATTAACCATATCTAGCTCTCTTTTGCCTTCGACAACAAACGACTTGGTTTCTCTTCTTAATTTTGCTTTATTAGCTAGCTTTCTCAGCAGTTTTATCTCCTTATTTTCTAAACTGGTTATTTTTTTATTCATTCACTTCAAGATTATATTTTAAAATTAATGAAATACTTTCATTATAATTTTTGATACCTGATTTAATGTTATTTTGTTTTAAATATAAATCATAACTTTTCTTTGAAACTTGTTCAACTTTTCCTTCATAACTTTTCCAAAATTTATTAATCTCGACATAGTCTTTGATAATTCCTTTATTAACTTTTTTTAGGAAGTATTGATATTTGTTATTATCTATTTTTGAAAGTTCATTTAAACACAATCTTAACGCGTAAGAGAGTCCACAATATTTCAAATATTCATCATCACTGTTTATCAGTGTTACATAGGAAAGAAAATTAGCATCTTTTTCACTAGCTATTCCAAGCTGATGCATTATTTCATGATTAATTACAAATATCTGACTAGTTGATGGGATCATGTAATTAATGTTTGCTTCATTTGTGAAAGGATTAATATATCCGCTAAAGCCCATGTAACTTAGCGGTAAACTAAATAGTGATTTTTTTACCGAAATATTTTTATATTCTGAACGAATGATTGGTTTTTTAAATTTTTCTTCGAGATTTAAAATATTTTTAGCTGAGATTTTAACACTTTCTCTAAAGCCATACTTATTTATCGGTCTAATAGTATCATAATTAAATAAGAAAATGTGTTTTTTGTTGATTTTAACTATTAAATCTTCTGTAAAATCGATTAATTCTTTTTTTTCGAAATTACTATTCATACCTAAAAGATCTATAATAGGGGTTCTTTTGTAATTAAATCCCCAAAGCATG
>JGI24820J26691_1000061_pt1 | contig 25316 bp, 24 predicted proteins | sample METZYME_5_50m_FD_26691 | JGI IMG/M metagenome (IMG submission 26691) | reverse complement strand
TATCAATTAGGTACAGTTCAAATTTTAGATGCTGGATTACAAGCCTCAAATATACCGATCAATGTAAGTGTTGAAAATAATGCATTATTTGGACAACAAACGAAAAGATTCTCGGGTGTTAATATTGAGCATCAATTTAGTAATGATTTTATTGTTTCAGGTACACTCTTAAATTTACATGAGAGACCCCTAACTCAAAAGGCAAATTTCGGTACTGAACCTATTAATAACACAATGGTTGGATTTGACGGAAATTTCTCAAAAGAAATCCCACTTTTGACCAGATTAGTCAATAAGTTACCAACTATTGAAACGGAGGTGCCTTCAAATTTTTCGGTTAGAGGTGAATTTGCATATTTATTACCTGGTGCTCCAAAGGGAAATAATTTCAATGGAGAAGCAACATCTTATATTGATGATTTTGAAGGAACTCAAAATGTTATAGACTTACTAGCTCCTCAATCATGGTCCATTTCGAGTCGACCAAAAAATCTTGGAAATATATATCCTGAGGGAGACGAGGATAATAATGGAATACAAAATGGTTTTGACAGAGCATTACTTAACTGGTACTCAATTGACCCAATTTTTTACAGCAGCCAGAGACCTTCAGATCTCAAACGAAGATTTATCAAACTTGTATTCAAGAAGAATTTTTATAGATGAAATTTTTCCTCAAATTGATTTGGTTCAGGGTCAAACCACTGTGATTAACTCATTGGATTTAAATTATTATCCAAATTTACGTGGACCATATAATATGGATCCTTCGGTCTCAGACGGAATAATAGATAATATTAATGATTCATGGGCTGGTATAACAAGACTTATTAATACCACTGATTTTGAACAGTCTAATGTCGAATATTTAGAATTTTGGTTAATGGATCCTTTTTTAGAAGGAAATCAAAACTCTGGAGGTAAACTTACTTTTAACTTAGGTAATATTTCAGAGGATATTATCAAGGACGGAAGGAAGCAATACGAAAATGGTTTACCCGAGGATGGTGATATTAGCCTTTTACCAACAACTTCCTGGGGAACAGTTGTCCCTCAAAATCAATCCTTAGTTTATGCTTTCTCATCAGTAGGAGATGCAAGAATAAATCAGGATGTTGGAATCGATGGATATGATGATAATGAGGAGGCAGCCGTTTTCAGTGCCTTTGCTGACTTATCTGATCCAGCTAATGACAACTACAACTATTTTCTGAATAAAACCGGAAGTATTTTTGAAAGATACATGGATTACAACGGTTTGGACGGTAATTCCCCAGAAACAATCTCTAATACTGATAGAGGTTCATCAACATTTCCAGACGTAGAGGATATCAATAGAGATAATACAATGAATACAATTGACAGCTATTTTGAATATGAATTAGAAATATCCCCAAATTCTTTATCAAACTTAAATAACCCATACATAATTGATAGGAAGGAAAAAAATGTGAATTTACCTAACGGAACATCTGAACTTGTAAGGTGGTATCAATTTAGAATACCTATCAATGAACCTACTAGTTCAATAGGAGGGATTTCTGATTTTAGATCTATTAGATTTATGAGGATGTATTTAACAGAATTTACTCAAAATACCATTTTCAGGTTTGGAACTCTCGAACTAGTTAGAAGCGACTGGAGAAAATATCAACTTAGTCTTGATGAAGAAATTGATAATAATAACGATACAACCGATTTTTCTGTTGGAATTATTGGTATTCAAGAAAATGAAGAAAGTTATGTTTCTCCTCCCGGGGTTGAAAGAGAACAATTTAATAATAATAATACTATAGTGAGACAGAATGAACAATCTTAGTTTTAAATGTTTGTGAATTGGAGCCTGAAGATTCTAGAGGTGTCTATAAAAATATCAGCGTAGATATGAGGCAGTTTAACAGGATAAGAATGTTTCTACACGCTGAGGATGGCGCATCCCCCGGCTTTACCGACGGGGATATAATTGCGTTTGTTAGATTAGGAAATGATTTGTCTGAAAATTATTATCAAATTGAAATCCCATTACAAGAATCCCCTTCAGGCTCATTAAATGCTCAATCGGTTTGGCCAATCATTAACGAGATTGATTTACCGATTAACGCCCTAGAAACTATAAAATCCCTTTCAATTCTTAATGGTACATTAGGATCTGATCAGCCGGTTTTCTATGATGTAATTAACGAGGATGTGACTGATGAACCTGTTGCTGAATTTTCCCCTTTAGATGTTGGTGAGCACAGAATTTCTATAAAAGGAAATCCAAATTTTGGTGATATTAGAACTCTAATGATTGGTGTAAAAAACCCTAGTCAGGATAATATGGACGTTTGTGCTGAGGTTTGGTTTAATGAATTGAGACTTTCAGATATGGATAATGAAGGTGGATGGGCTGCTACATTAGCTGTTGATACAAATGTTGCTGATTTTATGAATATTTCTGCAACTGCTAGACAAAGTACCAGTGGTTTTGGAAATATTGAGCAGGGACCAAGTGAAAGAGATAAAGTGGATAAAAAACAATATGATATTATTTCTAACATAAATGTGGGGCAGCTATTCCCAGAAAAATGGGGATTAAATATTCCCTTAAATTATGGTCAAGGTGAGGAGTATATAACTCCAGAATTTGATCAGCAGTATAGAGATATCACACTTTCTTCAAGGATTGATCAGGCAGAATCTCAGCAAGACAAAGATGCTATTTTGAGACAGTCTGAGGATTATACAAAAAGAAAAAGCATAAACTTAATTGGTGTAAATAAACAAAGGACTAATGATGAAAAAACCCCTAGATTTTATGACTTAGAGAACCTTACTTTTAATTACTCTTATAACGAGGTACATCACAGAGATTATGAAATTGAAAATATGCTTGACCAAAATGTTAGAGCAGGAGTTAATTATAACTTTAATTTTAATACAATTAAATTAGAACCGCTCAAGAAGAAAGACTCTGTTTTTAATAGTAAATACTTAAAAATATTAAAAGATTTCAATATTAATCTATTACCGTCAAGTATTAGTATAAACACTGATTATATTCGACAGTTTAATAAACAAAAATTTAGAGAAGTTGATTTAACACAAGATAATATTGGAATTCAAGAACTATTTAGAAGAAACTATTCTTTTGATTTTCAATTGGCAATAAATTACCCTATTTCGGAAAATTTAACCCTGAACTATAATTTGGGCAATAATAATATTGTAAGAAATTATTTTATAGATAATCAAATTAACGGAATGCAAGACCCTGAACTTGATGTTTGGGATAAATTTCTAGATATCGGTGATCCCAACAGGCAGGCTCAGCAAGTTGCGATTAATTATGATATACCACTTAATAAAATACCAACTTTTAATTTTATAAAAACCAGTTATTCTTACACGGGCGATTTTCAATGGCAAAAAGGTTCAGATTTATTTGGTAATCTAACACTTGATGGTCAGACATATGACTTAGGAAATTCGATATCTAATGCAAATACTCACAACATAAATTCAGTCTTGGATATGCAGAAATTTTACAGATATTTGGGATTAACTAAATTTAACAGAGGTTCTGATTCAAAGGCCGTGAGAGGGTTTTCACAAAATGATGGTAACAAAAAAACCAATCCGATTTTGAAATCATTGGTTGACTTAATCACCACTGTTAAAAGGATTCAAATTAATTATTCAGAAAATAATGGCACATTTTTACCTGGATTTTTGGATACACCTGGATTTATTGGCTCATTTACACCAACTTTCGGATACGTTTTTGGAAGTCAAAAAGATATTAGATATTTAGCTGCCAGAAATGGTTGGCTTACAGTTTTCCCAGAATTTAATCAGCAGTTTTCAAGCACCAGCAACACTAACCTTACTTTCTCGGCAAATTTGGTACCTCTTAATGATTTAAAAATTGATTTAACCGGTGGTAGAACTTACGCAGAAAATTTGACAGAGTCATTTAATACGATTGATAATGATAATGATGGGTTNAGTGATTTATATAACCCATTTATTCAAAACTCGATTGGTAATTTTAATATTTCAACAATTTTGATTAAGACTGCTTTTTCAAAAAGTGATGAATTCAGCTCTGAAGTTTTTGAAACTTTTAAATCAAATAGATTAGTTATCGCAAGAAGGCTTGCAATGCGTGAGGGTGTAGATTTTTCTAATCCAAACAATTTTGAAAATGGCGATTTAGCTGGTTTCCCACTCGGATTTGGAAAGACCAGTCAATCTGTTTTATTACCATCATTCCTTTCTGCGTACTCTGGAGTAGATGCAAATAAAGTTCAACTAGGAGCCTTCAGAGATATTCCAATTCCCAATTGGAGCGTAAAATACTCAGGATTTATGAAAATGGATTGGTTTAGAAAAAACTTCAAGAGATTTTCAATATCTCATGGATATAACTCAATGTATACCATTAATCAGTTTAGATCAAATCTTGACTATGTTCAGCCCGATTTTAACCTTGTTTATACTTCTCAAAATACTGATGTTTTTGATCAGTCAGATAACTATAAAAATAAAACCTTATTTAGTAATATAAATTTAATGGAGCAATTTAGCCCACTCGTTAAAATTGATGTTGAAATGAAGAATTCATTAAAGTTGCAAACCGAAATTCGAAAAGACAGACTGCTTTCACTTAGTTTTGATAATAACCTTCTCACAGAAATTCAGGGCTATGAATATATATTGGGCTTAGGCTACAGAGTAAAAGATCTTCAAATTAGGTCAAGACTTGGTGGTTCGAGACAATTAATTAAGAGTGATCTAAATATGAAAGCTGACTTTTCCGTTAGGAATAATAAAACAATTGTTCGATATTTGGATTTGGATAATAACCAGGTAACCTCTGGTCAAACTATATTAAATTTAAAGTATTCTGCAGATTATGCATTTAGTCAGAATTTAACNGGAATTTTTTATTTTGATTATTCGTTTTCTGAATATGCAATTTCGACAGCATTTCCTCAGACAACGATTAGAGCAGGGTTTACTATGAGATATAATTTTGGAAATTAAATAATTGTTAAAATGAACATACCAAAAGATTTAAAATACACAAAGGACCATGAATGGATCTCTATTGATGGTGATGTTGCAACCGTTGGAATTACAGATTTTGCACAAAGAGAATTAGGAGACATAGTTTATGTTGAAGTTGAAACTGTAGGCGAGACTTTAGAGGCAGATGATGTCTTTGGGACTGTGGAAGCTGTAAAAACAGTTTCGGATTTATTTTTACCTGTTTCGGGTGAGATTTTAGAGTTTAATGATTCATTAGAGGAAACCCCAGAAGATGTTAATTCTGATCCATATACAAAAGGATGGATGATACGATTAAAAGTTAATGACATAGACGACCTAAATGAATTGTTAAATTCTGAACAGTATAAAGACTTAATTGGGGAATAGTCAAATCAAAATATCGAAAAACTAAAAAACTTGTTTTTTTTATAAATTATTGGTTATTTTAGCTTAATTAATATTCCTAATGCAAAGCAAAAAAAATCCTAAAGCAGATATCGGAAGAAATAGTTCACTCTACTTTGCAGTGGGCCTTGCCTTAATGATGTTCATGTCATATGGAACCATTAACTACAAGGTTTATGATAAGGATGCCATGAATATTGATAGGGTTAATATGGATGCTTTGGATGAGGAAGAGGTCCCGATTACTGAGCAGGTAAAACCTCCACCGCCTCCACCACCCCCGCCTCCAGCACCAGAAGTTATCGAAATTGTTGAGGATGAGGAGGAAGTTGAAGAAACTATAATTGAGTCTACTGAGTCTGATGAAGAGCTTGAAATTGAAGATATTGAAATTGAGGAGGTAGAGGAGGATGTTGAAGTTCCTTTTGCTGTCATTGAGAATGTTCCTGTTTTCCCTGGATGTGAAAGAGGAAATAATGAAAAGAGAAGAAAATGTATGTCTGAAAAAATTTCAAAATTTGTTCAGAGAAAATTTAATACAGATCTAGCTGGTGACTTAGGTTTGACCGGAAGGCAAAGAATTTCTGTGATATTTAAAGTCGATAAAATCGGAAATGTTACTGGAGTAAGAGCCAGAGCTCCACATCCCAGACTAGAAAAAGAAGCCATCAGAGTAATTGGCTTACTACCAAAAATGCAGCCTGGTAAACAAAGAGGTAAAGCAGTAATTGTTCCATACTCACTTCCGATAATATTCCAAGTTCAGGATTAAATCTTTTTATTCATTTTAAACTATTTAAGGTTTTATAAATCTTATATTTGCAACTTATTTAAAAGGAGATTTGTCTACATATAATTCAATACACATTATAAAAGAGCTTACAAAGATAAGATTGACATTAAGTGTAGTATTTTCTTCATTTATTAGCTATTTTCTTGCTTCAAATGAGATTGACTACACTCAGCTTTTTTACTTGACTACCGGCGGAATTCTTATAGTAAGTTCATCTAACATATTTAATCAGATAATAGAGAAGGATTTAGACAAATCAATGAAAAGAACTCAAAACCGCCCTTTACCAAAAAATGAAATTAGTACAAGATTTGCGCTATTTCTAGCCATCACTACAGCACTGCTTGGACTAATTTTCATGTATCTCATCAATATAAAAGTTGCAATTCTTGCAGCTCTTTCAATATTCATATATACATCCATATATACACCAATGAAATTGATAAGTCCTATAGCAGTTTTTATCGGTGCAATTCCTGGTGCTTTTCCTTTTATGATTGGGTGGGTAGCCGCTACCAATGATATAGGAATTGAAGCTTTAACCTTATTTTTGATGCAATTCTTTTGGCAATTTCCACATTTTTGGTCTATCGGTTGGGCCCAAAGCAGTGATTATGAAAAAGCTGGTTTTAAAATGTTACCAACCGGAAAGAAAGACAAGTCTACATCGGCACAAATTTTGTTTTATTCTATTTGGGCAGTTTTGATTACAATCGTGCCTTATTTTGGAATAACGGGAGAACTAAAATTAAGTTTAGCGGGTGTTTGTTCTGTAATAATTCTCGGAGCAATTTTAGTATACAGAGCCTACATCCTTTTTTTAGATGGTAAAAATGAAAACGCAAATAAACTAATGTTAACAAGCGTTATTTATTTAACGTTNGTTCAACTGACGTTTTTATTTGATAAAATCTTCTAATCATGACTTCATTAGAAAATAAAAAAAATAGAGCTTTGAAGATGATGCTTTGGTTTGGCATTGGTTCATTAATAATGACTTTTGCTGGACTTACAAGTGCCTTCATAGTTAGTAAAAACAGAGAAGATTGGGTAGATAATTTTGATATACCAGAAGCCTTCTATTTGAGTTTATTTTTGATTATAGGCAGTAGTATATCTTTAATTTTTGCCAGAAAACCTTTAATGAGAAATGAAAAAAATATTGTTTCAGGACTTATTTTAAGTACAATTATTTTGGGGGTACTTTTTATTATTTTTCAGTTTGTGGGTTTTAATCAAATAATGAGTAATGGATATCACTTTACAGGCCCAACAAGTACTATTAATAGTTCTTTTATTTTCTTGATAGCCTTTGTACATGTTCTGCACGTGATTGTAGGATTGATCGCTCTAATTGTTGTTTTTATCAAAAACCTCAAGGGGGCCTATCACAAGAATAATGTTACCGGTTTTGAACTGGCATCAATATTTTGGCATTTTGTAGATATTTTGTGGATTTACCTATTCATATTTTTGGTTTTCTTCGGTTAAAATAATTATTTTTGTACCTCTAAATTAAACTATGGGAACAGCAGTAAATACAACCTCAAATGAAAAAGTTTGGGGAGGTGGTAACAAGCCTCTTAATGCTTCATACGGTAAAATGATGATGTGGTTTTTCATTGTATCGGATGCACTAACATTTTCTGGATTTATTGTTTCTTATGGCTTTGCCAGGTTTAAATACGCAAATTCTTGGCCTATAGCAGACGAAGTCTTTACTCACGTTCCCTTCATGCATGGTCAAGAGTTACCGATGATTTATGTTGCCTTTATGACCTTTGTTCTAATTATGTCCTCTGTCACTATGGTATTAGCTGTTGATGCAGGTCATAAAATGAATAAATCTAAAGTTACTTTTTACATGTTTTTAACAATAATTGGAGGTATAATTTTTGTTGGTTCACAGGCGTGGGAATGGGCTACTTTTATAAAAGGTGATTACGGTGCAGTAAAGACAAAAGGTGGAAATATTTTACAATTTTTAGATATGGAAACCTCCAAGAGAGTTTCGGTAACTGATTTTGCATTTGTTTATGCAGATTCAAGAAATCAACATGAAAAATACAATGGAATTTGGTACAGAGACGAAGGAACACTTCCATTATACTCTGTTGAAGAAGTGATCGCTGGAATGGAGGCTTCTCCTAATATTGTTATCAGAACACAAATTTTAGATGACAAAGGTCACAAAACAGTGCTATCTCGAGAAGAATCTTTAAATATCCTAAAGACAACCGGTGTTTCGGTTGTTAATGGTGCAAATTTAATCGAGAATGAGTATGGTGCGCCTTTATTTGCCAATTTCTTCTTCTTCATAACCGGCTTTCACGGTTTTCATGTATTTTCTGGAATAGTTTTAAATATCATAATCTTCTTTAATGTTATAATAGGAACATATGAAAAAAGAAAAAGTTATGAAATGGTTGAAAAGGTTGGTCTTTATTGGCACTTTGTGGATTTAGTTTGGGTTTTTGTTTTTACGTTTTTCTATTTAGTATAGTATCATGGCTGAGCACGCACACAAGTTAGAGATTTTTAGAGGTTTAATTAAATTTAAATCTAATACGCAAAAGATAATTGGTGTACTAATCCTATTATCACTTGTGACTTTAGTAGAGGTAGTATTAGGTATTTACAAGCCGGCTATTTTGAACGAATATTTTTTAAACTTAAAATTGCTAAATTGGATATTTATAATTTTAACCATAGTAAAAGCATATTATATTACATGGGATTTTATGCACATGCGAGATGAAACTTCTATTTTGAGAAGGGTTGTGGTCTGGACTGCTGTTTTCCTTATTCTTTATCTTACTTTTATTTTAATACAAGAAGGTGGCTATATTTTTGATGAGTTTAGCGATACATCAAATTATATTAAAACTGATTTTTAATTATCTTCAAATTGTGATTAACACTTTTTACAGAAAATGGTTCATTCTGGGAATACTTTTTTTATTACCAGTAATATTTTTGTTATTCTTATATCCTTCAACACATAATTATAATACATTGGATATTGTTAATGAAGATATAGTTGAAATAGATTTTTTAAATTTCATAGATGATAATGAAACAACTTTTGAAGAAAATATTACTATTGTAAATTTTTTAGGAGATAATCCAACCAAATATATAACTGGTGCTCTAAATTTAAAAGAGTTGGTATATGATAAATTTAAAGGCTTTAAAAAGTTTCAAATTATTTCTATAGCTTCATCAGGTTCAGAAAAATTGTTAATGGATGTAAAAAAAGAGCTGTTAAAGTCAGATGAATTAAAATATTGGTTTTTTGCTACTGCCAGTGATAAAAAAATAAGTCAAGTTTATAAATCCCTTAGGACTTCAAAAAAATTAGATTCTATAAACTATACTTCTCAGGTTTTTATTATTGATAAGCAAAGAAACCAACGAGGTAGAATTGATGACAGGAATGATGATCAAGTTGAAAATAATATCGATAAATTTGGTTTATATTCCTATAATTCTGTGATAGTCTCAGAAATCAAGAAGAAAATGAATGATGATATTAGAATTTTATTTACAGAATACAGACAAAAAAGAAAAGGTAACTTTAATTCTAATATAAGACGAATAAGTAATTTGGATGGTAATGAAGAATAAGAAAAATATTTTTACAATAATATTAGTGATTGTTTTTGGTTTGGTTTTTGTTCCCAGAATTATTGATAGGTTAGTAAATAATGACGTTTCAAGAAGCGAAAGTAGAAGTTTAAAGCTTGATAATTTTGAAAAAAATATTGAATCACTTCCGTACCTAATTATTAATGATGAAAGAAAAAAAGTACCTGGTTTTAAATTTGTCAATCAAAATGGAGAACTTATTTCTAATGAATTTTATCTTGGTAAGGTTTATATTGTTGAATTCTTTTTCACTACCTGTACAACCATATGCCCAATAATGAATACCAATCTCGTTCACATTCAAAATAGCTTCACAGCATTTCCAAATTTTGGTATTGCATCATTTTCTATTAACCCTGAATATGATACAGTAAACATACTAAGCAAATATGCCAAGGATAATGGAATTGAAAATCCTAATTGGAATCTTATGACAGGTGAAGCTGATGAAATTTATGAGCTTGCAAATGATGGATTTAATCTTTACACTGCAGCGAGCTCAGATTTTATTGACGGATTTGAGCATTCAGGATATTTTGCACTTGTTGATAAAGAGGGATATATTAGATGCAGGCAAGATGAATTTGGAAACCCAAAGATTTATTACAAAGGTTCGGTTAATTTCAAAGAAAAGCTAGACTTAAATGGTGAGGCGGAAGAGATTACTGTTTTAAAAGAAGATTTACTAAAATTATTAAATGAATAAGGTTTTACTTTATAATAGGCTTACGGTTGTAGTCTCGATTTTGGTTCCTGTTGTCGTAGCAATTCTTTTATTTTTAAAGTGGGATGCAGATAAGTTAGTCTTTGACTTAAGGTCTCCAAATTTTGTTCCGATAATTTTAATCGAAGATTTACCAATGGCTAAACCTCTTACATTTTTACCCCCTATATATGCTACAATTAACGGAATTACTGCAATTATTTTAGTAACTGCTGTATACTTCATTAAAAAGGGTAAAAGACTTATTCACGAAAATTTAGTTAAAATTTGTATTGCTCTATCNCTCTGTTTTTTAGTTATGTACATAGCATANCACATTACCAGTGATCCAACATCATTTGGAGGTGAGGGAATCATAAAATATATTTATTACTTTATTTTAATATCTCATATTTTACTTTCTATAACCGTAATCCCTTTTGTCCTTTTTTCATACATAAGAGCTATTACTACCGATTTTGAAGGACACAGAAAAATTGCTAAGATTACGTTTCCTATATGGTTATATGTTGCAGTAACCGGAGTGATAGTTTATATAATGATATCACCATATTATGTTTGACCACTATGAATAAAATCATATCATTTATAATTTTTAGTTTTTTAACTTTTAACCTTAGTTATTCTCAATGTGCTATGTGTAGGGCAGTTCTGGAAAGCAGTGAAAATGAGGGTATGGCAGAGGGAATTAATAATGGAATAATGTATTTAGCTTTTCTACCCTATTTAATTGTTTTTTTTATGATATTTTTTGTTTATAAGAAATTCAAAAAATAAACAACCATACCTCAAAAATAACGTTAACAAACCTATATTCCCTTTTAACAACTAATTAACAGGAATTACACTTCTTTTTGTTAACCTTTGTAGCTAGAAATTTAGAAAACATAATGCTAAAGATAAGTAACCTTCATAAATCATATAAAATGGGAGAGTCAAGTCTCCACGTTTTAAAAGGAATTAATCTAAATGTTGAAAAAGGTGAGATGGTAGCTATCATGGGGTCCTCAGGATCAGGAAAATCTACACTTTTAAACATTATTGGAATTCTTGATGAGCTGGATTCGGGTGAATATACTCTGGATGGAATTGAAATAAAGGACTTGAATGAAAAGAAGGCTGCACAATACAGAAATAAATTTTTAGGTTTTGTTTTTCAGTCATTTAATTTGATAAACTTTAAGAATGCTCTCGAAAACGTAGCCTTACCTCTGTATTATCAAGGACTGAAAAGAAAAGAAAGACAAGAAAAAGCCATGTTTCACTTAGAAAAAGTTGGACTTTCCGATTGGTCAACTCACTTGCCAAATGAACTTTCAGGGGGCCAAAAACAGCGAGTTGCAATCGCCAGAGCACTAGCNGCAGAACCAAAATTATTATTGGCTGACGAGCCTACAGGAGCATTAGATTCTGGTACATCTCAGGAAATTATGCAATTTCTACAACAATTAAATGATGAAGGAAAAACGATATTAATTGTTACACATGAAGAAGATATTTCATTAATGTGTAAAAGAATCGTTAGATTAAAAGATGGTGTTATCATGGAAGATAAAAAAATCAAACAAAATAGATTGAAGTAATGATTGATTTCGGTTTATTTAGAGAAATATTTCAAAGTTTAAATAAAAATAAGCTAAGAACAATTCTTTCNGGATTCACAGTTGCTTTTGCTATTATGTTATTCACAATTTTATTTGGAATCGCTAACGGTTTTCAGAATGCATTNGAAAATGAGTTTGCCGGAGATGCAAATAATTCAATATTCATATACTCCGGCCGTACATCAAAAGCTGTAGAAGGATATCAAACAGGNAGAAGAATTCAATTTGATAATGAATTATACCAAACCATAAGTGAGGAATTTAATCAAGATATAGAGTTTATTACTGCAAGAGTTTATAAAAATGTTACTGCTAGTTTTGCAAACGAAAAAAGTAATTATACGGTAAGGGCCGTAAACCCTGATCATCAATTTATAGAGAAATCTGAAATAAAAGAAGGTAGATTTATTAATTCATTAGATATAAAGAATAATACTAAGAATATCGTAATTGGTAATCTTGTAGTTGAGGATTTATTCCCAAACACAAATCCAGTCGGTAAATATTTGGACCTAGATAAAATTAAATTTAAGATAGTTGGAGTATTCGTTGAAAGGTCAGAAGGATCAGACAGCAATGAGGCAAGAATTATATATATGCCAATTTCAACAGCTCAAAAAATATATGGTAATAATGATTATATAGATCAGATTAATTTAACATACAATAAGGGTCTTTCAGAACAAGAGGCAATTGCTTTTGGTAATAATATTGTTGATAGAATAAAAGATATATTCTTTGTTGCTGATAATGATCAATCTGCAGTAAGGGCCAGAAATAGAGCACGTGAAAATCAGGAAATAACACAATTTAATGCAATACTTGCAATATTAGTTTTAATTATTGGTATGGGTACTTTGGTTGCAGGTATTGTTGGTATTAGTAATATNATGATATTTATTGTGAAAGAGAGAACAAAAGAAATAGGAATAAGAAAAGCCCTTGGTGCACCACCAAATTCAATTATTATACTAATTATTTTGGAATCAATATTTGTTACGGCAATTTCTGGATATTTCGGGCTATTATTAGGAGGTACTTTACTTAATAGTTTTGATTTAAGAGATTATTGGATTTATGACCCTGGGGTTAGTTCATCACTAGTCATAGCAGCCACTATAACTCTGGTTATAGCAGGCGCCATCGCAGGTTATATTCCTGCCAAAAGAGCAGCAAGTATCAAACCAATTGTAGCATTAAGAGACGAATAATATGTTTAAATTTTTATTTGATATTGATACATGGCAAGAACTTAAGGAAAGTTTAACCAAAAATAAGTTAAGAACAGTGATAACCATGATTGGTGTTTGGTGGGGTATTCTTTTATTGATAGGTTTATTAGGCTCAGCAAAAGGGATTGAAAATAAATTCAGTGTTCAATTTGGAGATTACGCTACAAACAGTGTTTTCATATGGGGCCAGTCGACCAGTAAAGCATTTAAGGGCTATCAAAAAGGTCGCTCTCCAAGACTTAAATTTTCACAATTAGAAAAAATAAAAAATCAGGTAAAGGGAATTAAATTTCTACTTCCCAGAAATGCAAGAGATGCCAGAGTTGTTCGTGGAGTCCAGTATGCTTACTTTACATTGTCTGGTGATTTTCCGTTATTAGATAAAATCCAAAAAAAGGACTTGATTGCGGGTAGATTTATAAATCAATCTGATATAGATGACAGTAAAAAAGTTGTTGTAATTTCTGATGAAGTCTTCAAACAGCTATTTGATGCTGATGAGAATGCTATTGGAGATTTTATTAAAATAAATGATATAAATCATAAGGTTGTAGGAGTATTTGAGTCAGGAGATTTTGATTTTGGAGGTGAATTGCATATACCATTTTCTACATTTCAAAATGTTTACAATCAAGGAGATAATATAGGATGGATTACAGTAACAGGGGAAAAAGGATTTGATATTAGACAGATTGAGAAAGATGTAAAACTCGTACTTAAAAATTTAAATTATGTTCACCCAGAAGATAATCGTGCTTTTGGTAGTTTTAATCTAGGTGAACTTTTTGAACGTTTTGAAGGTTTCCTAATGGGAATGCAATTCCTAACATGGTTTGTTGGAATAGCTACGTTAATAGCTGGTGTATTTGCAATCGGAAATATACTACTTATTACAGTCAAAGAGAGAACCAAAGAAATTGGTATTAGACGAGCGATTGGAGCAACCCCCTTTGAAATTAAAAGACAAATAGTTTTGGAATCAATTTTTCTAACTCTGATTGCAGGAATATTAGGGATCATAACTGGTGGTTGGATTTTAATCGCTATGGATTATGCTTTTGGTCATGGACCTGATTCGGTATTGATTAATGCTTCAGTACCTATATTTATTGTATTTATTTCTGTAATTATTTTAGTTGTATTTGGTTCACTGATAGGACTAATTCCAGCAAATAGAGCAACAAATATTAAACCTATAGATGCATTGAGAGAAGAATAATTATATAAAATTTAAACAAATGAAAAATCAAGTTAAGTATATTGTTATAATCCTACTGGTAGGATCATTACTATACGTATTAAATTACTTTAGACAAGCCAATTCTGCTTCTATAATTGATTATGAAACCGAGCAACCATTTTACACATCAATTAAAAAGGAAGTAGTTGCAACAGGAAAGCTAAATCCTGAAGATGAAATCGAGTTGAAACCTCAGGTAAGCGGCATTATAGATAAGATTTTTGTTGAAGAGGGTGATATAGTTATGAGAGGTGACTTAATTGCAAACATAAGAGTTGTTCCAAATGAACAGGCATTGTTAAGTGCAAATAGTAGAATAAATTCAGCAAAATTATCATATAATAATGCAAAAAAATTGTTTGACAGGAGCAAAAAATTATATGAAAAAGGGGTAATCTCCAAACAAGATTTTGAAAACAGTCAATTATCTATGGAACAAAACCAAGAATCATTAATGCAAGCTGAAAATGATTTTAAAATTATTAAGCAAGGAACCTTAACAGGTGGAAGTACTGCTAATACCAATGTTTTATCTCAAATTTCGGGTACTATATTGGAAATTCCAATTAGGGAAGGTAGCCCAATTACAGAAACCAGTACATTTAGCCCAGGTACTACCATAGCTACTGTTGCTGACATGACAAAAATGATTTTTGAAGGGCAAGTTGACGAAACTGAGGTTTCAAAGCTTGCGGAGGGGTCTGATATTAAGGTAATTCTTGGTGCTCTTGAAAAAGAAGAATTTAAAGCTAAGTTAACTTTTGTAGCTCCAAAGGGTATTGAATTGGGTGGTGCAGTCCAGTTTAAAATAAAAGCTGATGTGAGTATTCCCCAAAGTGTGAATGTTAGAGCAGGATACAGTGCAAATGCGATAATGTCAATCGGTCAAAAGGAAAATATTTTATGTATAAATGAATCTTTATTACAATTTAACAGAATTACTGATAAGCCTTTTGTAGAAATATTGAAAGAAGATGGAACATTTGTTAGTAGAGACGTTGAAGTGGGAATTTCAGACGGGATAAATGTTGAAATCCTAAAGGGTGTAAAAGAGGAGGATAAAATTAAAGTTTGGAATTCTGTTGAGGATGAAGATCCTGAGGAATCAAGAAGAAGACAAGATGAAAATTCAAGAGAATTTGAAGACTAAATTTCAATGATAATTATGAAAAAAATTAAAATTTTAAAGTTTTTTATTTTGGTCACTAGTTTATCTTTTGCTCAGAATAATTTATGGACACTTGAAGAATGTGTTAATCATGCTGTAGAGAATAATATTACTATACTTCAAGCCAAAAACAGTTTATTATCTTCTGAACAAGATATTATTAGTGCAAAAGGTAATTTCTTACCTGCTGTTAGTTCCAGTATAAGTGGAGGGGCAAGTCTTGGAAATATTGAGGTATTTCCAGGGGAATTTAGAGACAGGGAATTCTATTCAACATCATTGGGGATTGGGTTATCTCAGAGTATATTTAATGGCTTCAGAAATATTAATTTACTAAATCAGAGTAAACTTAGCTTGGAGAGAAATCAATTTGAGTTGGATAGGTTAAAAGATGATATTTCATTAAATGTGGCTAATACATATTTAAATGTTTTATTTAATAAGGAAAATTTAGAACTGGCAAAATCTCAAGTTGATTTTTCTGAATTTCAGGTTAACCAGGTAAAAATCTTAGTTGATTCTGGCTCTGAGCCGATGTCAACGTTAATTGAAACCCAAGCAACTTATGCCAGGGACATCCAAAATTTGACGATTGCAGAAAATAATCATGAGTTAGCATTATTAACTTTAGCTCAACTATTACAATTATCATATGATGATTTCGATGTTGAAGTTATTGAGATTGACACCCCCTCAGCGAATTTAATGTACGATGATATAACTCCAATTCTTAATTATGCTATGCAAAACAGGAATGAAATTAAGGTTGCAGAAAGCGATATTGAATTAGCTAAATTGGGAACAAAGATTTCAAAAAGTGCATATTTACCAAACGTATCGATGGGCTATGGTTTTAGTGCCTCAGCTAATTTTTCTAATCTCACTGAGGATGATCAGTTTTTAGAGCAGCTGAATGACAATAAGGGTCATTCAATAAATATGAATGTTTCAATACCTATTTTTAATAGAAATCAAACAAAAGCACAGGTTAAAAAATCTAAGATACAAGAGGAAACCAGTAATCTTGCATTAGATCAAGTAAAGGTAAACCTTGAGTCAACGATAAAAAGAGCTTTTACAGATGCAAAGGCTGCACTTAGGGCTTTTGAAGCTGCTGAATTATCTTTAAGATCTCAACAAACTGCATTTGAAAATTCTCAGCAAAGATTCACTTTAGGATCTTTAAACTCATTTGATTTGGAGCAATCAAGAATTAGACTATTAAATGCGAGGTCTTCATTGATTAATGCTAAATATGATTTTATTTTTAAAACAAAAGTCTTAGATTTCTACCTAGGTAAAAGATAATTTGTGTCTGTAATCCTAAATATCGAAACATCCAGCAAAAACTGTTCAGTCTCTATTTCTAAAAATGAAAAAATAATTGGACTGAGGGAGCAGAGCTATGATGAATACTCTCACTCAAAATCGCTTCATACTTTTATTGAAGAAATCTTAAATGAAACACAATTATCTGTAAAAGACTTATCTGCAGTTGCCATTTCTGAGGGGCCAGGCTCATATACCGGATTAAGAATTGGGGTATCAGCTGCAAAAGGAATTTGTATTGCATTAAATATTCCTCTAATTTCAATTGATACAATGCAAAACTTAGCTAGGAAGATACAGTTTTCAGAAGGCCTTATAATACCAGCCATGGATGCAAGAAGAGATGAGATCTACTTTTCAATTTTCCAACCTGATGAGAGTGGGATTCCAATAAAAGTTAGTAAAACAGATTGTCTAGTATTAAATAAAGACTCTTTTAGTATTTACTTTCAGTCTTCATTTGTAAATTTTGTTGGAAACTGTAACGAAAAAATAAAGAAGTTTCTACATCATGAAAATATTATTTTTTCTGATTACATATTACCTTCTGCTAATGAGATGGGATTGCTCTCTTTTTCAAAGTTTAATCAAAAAGAATTTGTAGATATTGCTGAATTTCAACCAAAATACTTAAAAGAGTTTGGAGGAAAAAAGATTAATACTTAACCAACGATAATGCTTCATCTAGGTCTTCGGTTGGCATTTTACATGCCTTATTAACACAAACATATATTAGCGTTTTTCCTTCTACGTATCTATTTTTTAATAGGGGTAGGTTGTTTTCTGATTTTGAACCAATTATTAATTTGTTGGGTATATATTTTTTGTTTATTTCTTCAACTTGTTTAATTGAATTCTCGCCAACAACAGCTATCTCATAATAATTTGATTTAAAATTATAAATTAAATCAAACCAATTTGTATATCCACTAGGGTAAGTCTCAAACTCAGCTGTAACCGATAAGCTCATATTTTGAGCTTTTTCATAGTATTCTTGCTTATCAAAATAATGATAAAGTCTAAATAAATTTTTAGCCATTATGGAATTACTAGAGGGTATAACATTATCTCTAAACTCAACAGATCTTGAAATTAAATCTTCATCCTGAGAAGAAGTGAAGTAAAACAGTTCTGACTCAACTCCAGAGAAATTACTCAGAACATATTCAGATAAATTTAATGCTCTCTCAATCCATTTTTGATTTAATGTAACCTCGTACAAGTCAAGACTAGCTTGAATCACAGTTGCATAGTCTTCTAGATATCCATTTATTTTACTTTTCCCGTTTACAAAATTATGGTGTAATCCACCGTCTTTTTTTATCAAATTTTTGAATATGAATTCACCAGCATTAATTGCTTCATTTTTAAATATCTCATCGTTAAAAGATTTATATGCATCAACATATCCACTTATCATTAGACCATTCCATGAAGTTATTATTTTGTAATCGAGACTAGGTTTCTTCTTATCTATTTTTGCTAGTTTAAGTTTATATATCCATTCTGATTTAATTTTTTGAAATGTAGCTGAGTCTAGTTTATTTTTATTAATGAATTCGATATCAGAAATTGATCTGATTAGAACATATTTATTTTCTTCTTCCCAAAAACCATTATCATTTACATTATAATATTCAGAAAATAAGTCGAAGTTTTCTCCGATTATTCTTTCAAGCTCTTCTTTTTCCCAAGAGTAATATTCGCCTTCGGCATAAGTCCCGTCATCTAACTTACTATCAGCGTCCAATGATGAATAATATCCTCCAGAAATATCTTTCATTTCAGAATCAATATATTCATGAATTTTGTACACCACGTCTTTATATAAATCTTTATCAGAAATTTTGTAGCCCACAGAATACAGACTCATTAATTGACCATTGTCGTACAACATTTTTTCAAAATGTGGTATATGCCATCTTTCATCAACAGAATATCTAGAAAAACCACCTTCAACATGATCAAATATTCCACCATATGCCATTTTATCTAGGGTGCTTAAAATTTTATCTTTTGATTTTTCTTGTTTTTCTTGAACACTATATCTTAACAAAAAATTTAGATTATTTGGCATCATAAATTTTGGTGCACCATTGAATCCTCCAAACTCTTCATCAATATTTTTGAGCAATAGTTTCGAGTACTTATCAATATCGATATTTTCAAAGCTATCTGTTTGCATAACCACATCATTAAGTGTATTTATCCCTTCCTGAACTCTTTTCGCATATGAAATAAATTTTTCTGGTTCAGTCTCATATATTTCAGAAATTTGTTTTAGGGCTGAAATCCACTGTCCCTTTGAAAAATATGTCCCCCCCCAAATAGGCCTACCATCTGGAAGTGTTATAACATTAAGTGGCCAACCACCACTTCCAGTAATTAGTTGAATAGCATTCATGTAAACTTGATCAATATCAGGTCTTTCTTCCCTGTCTACTTTTATTGAAATAAATTTGTCATTCATAAGCTTTGCAACAGTTGAATCTTGAAAGCTTTCCCTTTCCATAACGTGACACCAATGACAGGATGCATATCCGATACTAATGATAACAAGTTTATTCTCTTTTTTAGCTTTATCTAAATATTTTTTATCCCAAGGATTCCAGTTAACAGGATTTTCTACGTGCTGAAGTAGGTAAGGACTGGTTTCATTTTTTAAATTATTTCCTTTATTCATATCGTCATCACATGAAATTAAAATAAAAACTACAATAAATATTTTTAATAAATTTTTAGTCATCCAATCAAAAGTACAAAATGATTAGATTTTATCCGTTTATTGCCTCAACGGAATTGACTTTTTCTGAAAGCATTTCTTTTAGCATATTTTCAATACCATTTTTTAGTGTTATTGTGGATGAAGGACATCCACTACATGCTCCCTGAAGTATTACTTTTACCAATTTTTTTTGTGGATCATAAGAATCAAATAAAATATTTCCTCCGTCGGACGCAACTGCTGGCCGAATATATTCATCAAGTATTGATACTATTTGTTTTGATGTAACATCTAAATCAGTTTGATTGACTTCAATTTTAGTATTGCTTGTGATTATTTTGTTATTTTCTAAATAGCTTTTGATAAAATTTCTTAATTCTAAAGAAATCTCATCCCAATTTTTCACATCATACTTGGTTATTGAAATAAAATTTTTTGAAATATAAATACTTTTAATGTAAGAGAATTCAAATAGTTTCTTTGCGAAATCCATTTCCTGGGCTTCTTCAATATTATTATATTCAAAACTATCTTCAACAATTAATTTATTTGAAACAAATTTTAAAACTGATGGGTTCGGAGTACTTTCGGTATAAATTGAGATTGGATTAGTTTTACTTTTTTCAACTTCATTAATAACTTTCCTTCCGCTATTTAGATAATTTTCTATTAATCTTTTGACTTCGTCCTCGACATCTTCCCATTCAACTATATTAAATCTTTCAATTGAAATAAAAGAAGAGGTTACATATACCTTTTTTACAAAAGGTAAATAAAATAATTCTTGAGCCAGCTTTGAATTTTTGGCTTCATCAATATTATTATATTCAAAACTCTCATGATTCGTGATAAACTCATTAACTTCGAACTTATTTATAAACTTATTCTGAGTTCTCTCGATTTTAACAGTATAATTCATTTTCATAGATATTTCTCTGCAAAAGTAGATAAATATAGAGTCTTTACTAAAATAATTGATAAGATATGTCTATTAAAATTTATATATTTGAGCGACTTACTCCTTAACGGTATAGTTATTGAATCCTTTAATATGAACAAAATGAGGGCTAATATAATAATCTTATCATTCCTTGTATTTCTAATTTTTAATACAAAATCTTATTCTCAAGAGGGACTACCTATATATTCAGATTATTTGACAGACAATTATTATCTTTTGTTCCCTTCGATGGCTGGAGCAGCAAATTGTACAAAAGTTCGTTTTACAGGAAGAAAGCAGTGGATGGATCAAAGTGAAGCTCCTAATTTGCAAACGGTCAGTATTAATGGTAGAATTGGAGATTCTAGGTCTGCACTTGGTACAATAGCATTTAAAGATCAAAATGGATATCATTCACAGTCTGGAGCTTATGTAACATATGCTCATCACATTATGTTTTCAAGAAGTGAGTTAGATTTAGATATGTTATCATTCGGTTTAAGTGCTGGTATGATTCAGTATAAACTTGATGAATCTGCTTTTTTAGCAGGTGGATTTGACCCTTTAATCTCTGGTTTTGAACAAAGTGCAACTGACTTTAATATTGATTTTGGATTTTCTTATCAGTACTTAGATTTTTATGCTCATGCATCAATTAAGAACCTATTGAATAACGATGGTATTAATTTTAATGAGCAAGGCTTAAGTTATAATAACCTTAGAACTTATCTATTTTCAACAGGGTACTTATTTTCTGATTCCTCAAATAATTGGAATTTTGAACCTTCATTAATGTTTGCCCATAAAGATGCTACTAAGGAAACGTTTGCTGATATTAACTTTAAAGTATACAGAGAAACCGATTTTGGTAGGCTATGGGCAGGTCTTTCTTATAGAAATAGTTTTGATGGCGCTGAGTACCTTAATTCACAAGATCAAATTAAAACACAAAAACTTCAATATATTACTCCGCTAGTTGGATTACAATTTGATGGTTTTGTTTTCGCATACACTTATTCATACCAATCTAATTCTGTTGTTTTTGATAATGGAGGATATCATCAAATTACCTTAGGTTTTAATTTTGGATGTCGCAAGCAGAGATATGATTGTGAATGCCCATGGCTTAAATAATCTAAAATTTAAGATAATTTAAATCATAACTTTCTTTCAAGAAGTTTTTAGACAACTTGCTTCCATTATAGAAAACCTTTATATATCTGTTTTTTGTTGATATATTTAAAATATCATGAGATTTAAGTTGATTTAAAACCTGTCTATTGACTGCGTCTATTGTATCCAATATTTTGATATCATTTGGTAGAAGTTCTTTAATCATCTCTGTTACATGATTATAATGAGTACAACCCAAAAGAAGACAATCAATATTCTCATTTATCATTGGGTTTAAATATGATTTTAAAATTTTTAAAATTTTGCTTTTTGAATGTAAACCCTCTTCAATCATGTTTACTAATTGATAGCCAATTTTTTCATGAATATTAATATTATCAATTTTATTTTCACTTAGTGTTTTAAAAAAAAGCTTACTGGTTAGGGTATTTTCTGTTGCTAAAATTCCAATGTTTTTTGTTTTAGTATAATTGATCGCAGGTTTGATCGCAGGTTCAATTCCTATTATTGGAATTGAAATGATTTCTCTAATTTTTTTAATACTATTAGTTGTAGCTGTATTACATGCTATAACTATAATTTTGCAGTTGAATTCGATTAATTTTTTACAATTTTTATGACTAAGAAAAAATATTTCTTCTTTCGTTTTATTACCATATGGACAATTCAGATTATCGGCTAGATATATAAAATTTTCATGGGGTAATTTTTCCTTTAATTTTTCTAAAATTGAAAGACCTCCAATTCCTGAGTCAAATATACCAATCGGACTTTTCATATATTTTGTAAAAAAAAAGCTGCCTAATATAGACAGCTTTGATATTTTAATGAATTATTTCTAGAATCCAAGCTCTTTTTTAACCTCTTCCATCAAGTCTGTTCCATTTGCAACAATAACTCCTTGACCTTGAGTTGAGTCTAAAACGTAATCAAATCCCATTATCCCAGCAACTTTGTTAATTGCAGTCTGAGCTTTTTCTGTAATTGGTTTTAAAAGATCAAACTCCTTTTTCTGTAATTCTTGTTGAGCTTGTGCTTGATATTGTCTTATACTTTGCTCCATTCCCTGTACCTCTTGAAGTCTTTTAGCATTTTCTTCATCAGTCTGAGCTGCAGCTTCAGTGTCATATTGTTTTACCTTACTTTGAAGTTCAGCAGCCATTGTCTGAATATCAGTCTCATATGTTTTTGCAAGTTTCTCTAGCTCAGCTTTAGCATCATTCATTTCTGGCATTGATGCAACTAGCTCAGTCGTATTAATATGAGCAACTTTGGATTGTGCAAATGTTGAAAAACTTAATGCAAAAAGTAAAATTACCAATGATATTTTAATCTTCTTCATAATTAATATTTTGTGTTTTAAATTTTAATGTTAGTAAAGGTACTAATCTTTTACTTTTCTTTTATTACTATTTTTTTGTTTTCTTTGCTCGAGAAGCTCTTTAACCGATAGTTTTTTCTTAGGCTCATCATTTTTTTCATCTCTATCGTTGTTTCTTTCATTTTTTTCAGTTTCCGTAATCAAATCTGATTCATCAATCAGGCTTTCGTTTTCAATTTCTCTTTTATCTTTTCTAGAGTCAATTTTTCTTCTGTTATTAGCTCTGGAAATGGTTCTTAGTATCTGATCACTCACATCAAATCTTCTATCNGAATAAAGCATTACGATATCGGCTGATTTATCAAAAATAAAATCATAATTTCTAGATTTTGCCAATTCCTTGATAGCGTTAAATATTTGGTCCTGAATAGGTTGAATCAATTGTTGTTTTTGTATAATTAAATCTCCTCGNGGACCAAATCTTTTTTGTTGATATTCGCTAAGTTCTTCTTCATCAAGGGATATTTCTTCTTCAATTTCATCAATCATCTCATTTGTTAATAATATTCTTTCTGAGTTTAGGGCATCTTTCTTTTGTTGAATTTTTCTTGATCTGTCTTCAATTTCATTTTTCCAGCCTGCAGCCTTTTCCTCTAATCTCTCTGAAACCTGATTATATTCTGGAAGATTTTCAAGGATATACTCCGTATCAATGTAACCAATTTTAACGTTTCTTTGTGCATTAACAAAGCAAGTCGATAAAAANAGNAAAGCAAAAAAATATATTTTTTTCATGATAAATTAGAACGTAAAAATAGTTCAAATATTTTATTAAAAGTTTTGGCCAAAAATAAAATGTGTTTCCCAACCATGTTTTGAGGATTGGTTTGGCAGTGGATCAAATCCATGGCCAAAGTCTATACCTAATAGACCAAATTGTGGCATAAATAATCGAACACCAATTCCNGCAGATCTTTTAAGTAGAAACGGGTCAAAATCNCTAAAACTATTATATGATGAACCACCTTCAATAAATGTTAGTGCAAATATTTTAGCCTGTTCACCCAAACTAATTGGATATCTTAATTCCAGTGAATATTTATTGTAGATTGAGCCTCCATCTTGAGCTGATAATGATTGATTTGGATAACCCCTTAGAGGAATATTCTCTCTGCCATCAAGATTATACATTCCCATTCCATCNCCTCCCAGAAAAAACCTTTCAAANGGAATTACACCCCGATCATTATTATATGCTCCTAGGAAACCAAATTCGAAGGCTGGACGTAGAACCAGCTTTTTGGTAAGAGCAGTAAACCATTCTCCTCTGAATTTAATTTTATAAAACTCAAGCCATTTATATCTTTCTTGATCAATTTCAGCGATTCTATCACCAGCTGATGTGTTTGCTGGATCTACCCCCAATTCTTCCACTAATTCATCTCTTTCATCTTTCAAAGCTTTATAATCAACATCATTAAATGCCGAATAAGGAAAAGTCAATTTTGCAGAAAGAGTGAAATTTGATCCACCAGTTGGATAAATTGGATCTGTATACGTATTATTTCTGCTCAAGGCAACNGTGTAAGATAAATTATTAGATGACCCATTACCAAAAGTAAACAACCCAGTGTTGTATTCATTCAGATCATAGTACTGAAAGCCTATGAATTGAGATAGGGTAAAATAATCGTCAGGAACGGTTAACCTTTTTGCTAAACCTACAGAAAGTCCAGAAATATTGAAATATCTTGATTTATCTGCTGTATAATTGTAGGGATTAAACATAAATTGTTTGGTTTGGGATAGTTGGACAGAAAATTGTACAGGCCTTTTACCTCCAAGCCAAGGCTCTGTAAAATTGAAGCTGTTAACCGTATAAAATCTACTAGCCTGTAGTCTCAAAGCTAGTCGTTGACCATCACCCATCGGAATAGGGGTATATGCCTCTTTTTTGAAAATATTTTTGATGGAGAAGTTATTAAATGAAAGCCCTATTGTTCCGATAAATCCACCACC
>JGI24820J26691_1000060_pt1 | contig 25524 bp, 28 predicted proteins | sample METZYME_5_50m_FD_26691 | JGI IMG/M metagenome (IMG submission 26691) | reverse complement strand
TCTTTAACTGCTATTTTTTCAATCCTTGGTCTTACAGATAAAATTTCTTTGATTTTTTCTTCTGAGAGATCTTTTTTGCCAATAATTTCTTCACTTTTTCTTGAATTAAGGTACTCTTCGACACTTTCAATCATTCCAAAAAATGATGTCTCGGCAGTATTAGGAATATATGAAAAAACGGTATTTTTGATGTTGTAATTAATTTCCTTTAGAACTGCCGGCATTAATAGTTTTCCTAAATTTTTTCTTTCCTGGTAAATGCCTGAATCATTCCCTCTTGAAAAGTATATTCTCTCAAAAGAACAAGATTTGTTTTCTTTCGCTTTTATTACACTTTTTACTTTCACCTTTCCATTACTTTTTATAACTATAGCATCACCAGGATTTAATTCAACAATCTTGTTTTGATTTGCGTTAAATGCTGTCTGGATTGCTGGCCTTTCAGATGCAACCACTACAACTTCATCATCTTTATAATAAAATGCAGGCCTAATTCCATTCGGGTCTCTCATTACAAAAGAGTCACCATGCCCCAATAATCCACCAATGACATATCCACCATCCCACCTCTTTGATGCTTTTTTTAAAACCTTAAAAATGTCAAGTTTTTCTGAAATTAAAGATGAGCATTCTTGTTTACTAAGACCTTCCTTTTTAAAATCTTTGTACATTTTTCTCACAGCATCGTCTAAGAAATGGCCAATTTTCTCCATTATAATNACTGTATCAGTATATTCTTTTGGATGCTGGCCNAGCTCAATCAANCTGTTAAAAAGTTCGTTGGAATTAGTCATATTAAAATTCCCAGCTAAAATTAAATTTCTATGTTTCCAATTGTTTTGTCTTAAAAAGGGATGNACATTNTCAACGCTATTNCCTCCNAAAGTTCCATATCTAACATGGCCCAAAAGTACTTCAGCTAAGTATGGAACCCTAGACTTTATCTTTTCAANATTATCAATTATTGAAGGATCTGATTTAATTTCCAAATTAATCCTNTCATTTATTTTACTAAAAACATCTTGAATTGGTTGTTTTTCTGTTGACCTTATTCTGCTTATAAATCGTTTGCCTGGNTGGACATCAAGTTTAATCGAGGCAAAACCTGCACCGTCTTGACCTCTATTGTGTTGTTTTTCCATTAGTAGATACATTTTATTTATTCCATAAAATGAACTACCATATTTTTTTTTGTAAAATTCTAGTGGCTTAAGAAGTCTTATGTGGCCTATACCACATTCATGTTTAATAGCATCACTCATTCTCTAACAGTATGCATACAAAAAAACAAAATTAATATTGAATAAATACATTTAATGATTATGTTTTTTAATAAAATTTANGCGCCTATCAATTTCATCTTTTGGGATACTAAGCATGTTTTCTATTCCAAACTTTTCCACACAAAATGANGCAATCGCATTTGCATAAATTAAAGCACTTGAGATGGAACTAAAAGAGAAATTATTTGACTGTGCNAAATAACCTGCAAAAGCTCCTGCAAAAGAGTCTCCTGCACCCGTTGGATCAACAACTTTATCAATTTTAAATGANGGGCAGAAAAACTCAGAACTTTCAGAAAATACAGTAGCGCCAAACTCCCCTTTTTTCATAATCAAATATTTTGGCCCCATGGTAAGAATTTTTTTTANACCAGGCTTATAATCGTCACAGCCTGAAAGCTGAATTACCTCTTCATCATTAATACATATGAGATCAACTTTTGAAATAACATTAAGCAAGTCATCCAATGTATTATCCATCCAAAAATTCATAGTATCCAGCATAATAAATTTGGGCTTAACATTAAATTGCGACACTACACTTAACTGAACTTTAGGGTCAAGATTTCCGAGAACCAATATATCGGTTTCAATAAAATTATCAGGGATCTTAGGGTTAAAATCAGCTAGCACATTTACCTGTGTTTCAATAGTATCCCTCTTGTTCATATTGTCATGATACTTTCCAGACCAAAAGAAACTTTTACCATTTTTTTGTATTTGAACCTCCGAAATATCAATTTCTTTTGAAACGAAAAGGTCTAAGTAACTTTTTGGGAAATCATTTCCAACAATTGAAACTATTGCGCATTCAATATTTTTTGTTTTAGCAGCAAGACTTGCAAAAGGGGCTGAACCTCCGATAACTCGCTCAACTTTTCCAAATGGAGTTTCAATTGTATCAAATGCCAGTGTGCCAACAACTATTACTTTTCTCATATAATTAAATTATTTTCTTCCAAAATCAGCGGGTATTTCCCCCCATTTTTTTGTTTCCCATTTCCTTATTGTAGCCGAATAATTATTTTCTTTTAGCCATTTGGTTGCTCTATCAATCAAAATAAAAACCTCCTCATTTTCGTCATTTCTTTTTAATTTGGTTTGACAACGTTTTTTTCTGACCCAACTCATGGCTGTTACAGAATCAGAATAGATAATTCTTTTTTTTAAATCTTTTTCTAAAATAGCTATTCCGTGAACCAAAGCTAAAAATTCTCCGATATTATTTGTAGCATTATTAAAGGGTCCCATTTTAAATAATACCTCTTTTGTATTGGTGTCAACACCTTGGTATTCCATTATTCCTGGATTACCGCTTGATGCAGCATCTACTGAAATTGAATTTAATTCTGGGCCATCAGAAATATCTATAAAATCTAAAGTTTTTTTATAGGTCTCATAGCCTTGCTCATATGCTTTTTTCGCTTCTTCTTTATCGGAAAAGCTTTTAAACAATGCACCTTTTGCATTTTTTATTTCAATCTGACATCTTTCCCAAGATTGATAAATCCCTGGATTATTTCCTTTCCAAACGACATAATATTTTTGTTTAGTCATTGCCTTCAGAATTAATTAGTTGCTCAATAACTTTGGGAAAAAATTTCATTTCAAGTTCATGAATTTTTTTTGAGAGGCCTAGTGCTGTTATTGGATATGTTATTTCTACATTTTTTTGAAAAATAATTCTTCCCTTGTCATAATGCTTATTTACATAATGAATAGAAATACCACTTTCTGTTTCCTTATTTTTAATTACCTCATTGTGGACATTGATTCCATACATGCCTTTACCGCCATATTTTGGCAGTAGTGAAGGATGAATATTGATTATTTTATTATTGTATTCATTGATTAAATTTTCGGGTATCTTCAAAAGAAAACCTGCTAAAATTATTAATGAAGGTTTTATTAAATCTATTTTATTCAAAAATATACTCTTATAAAAATCCTCTTTTTCAAAGACCAAAAATGGAATATCTAGCCTAGCGCATCTTTCTATTACTCCAGCTTTTGAATTGTTTGTTATAATTGTCCATTTGATATCAATTGATTTACCCCTAAAATATCTAATAATGTTCTCTGCATTTGAACCATTTCCAGATGCAAAAATTAATATATTAACTTTTTTATTAGAATTAATGTTCACAATTTTTTTTTGAATTGGTTAAATTAAAAATAAAGTTTTTTATTTTTGCACTTTAACTAAAATTATAAATTAAAAAACAAAGTTATGTCAGATGTCGCATCAAAAGTAAAAGCTATTATCGTAGATAAATTAGGAGTAGATGAAAGTGAAGTTGTTAACGAAGCAAGTTTCACAAATGACCTTGGAGCAGATTCGCTTGATACTGTGGAATTAATAATGGAATTTGAAAAAGAATTTGATATTCAAATCCCCGATGATCAAGCTGAAAATATCGCAACTGTAGGTCAAGCGATTTCTTATATAGAGAATTCATAATATTTTTTTTATGGCTTTAAAGCGAGTAGTAGTTACTGGTCTTGGAGCTCTCACCCCAATTGGGAACAACCTTGATGATTTTTGGACCGGCCTTATCGAAGGTAAGAGCGGAGCAGCCCCCATCACATATTTTGATACAGAAAAATTTAAAACCAAATTTGCCTGCGAATTAAAAAACTTTGATGTTTCCCTTCATTTAGACAGAAAACAACAAAGAAAGATGGACAGATTTACCCAATATGGTATGGTGTCTACAGAGGAAGCTATTAGGAATTCTGGTCTGGATCTGGAAAAAGTTGATAAACTCAGAGTAGGGGTAATTTGGGGTTCAGGTATAGGGGGTATTGAAACATTTCAAAATCAAATGCTCGACCATGCTTCAGGTGATGGAACACCACGATTCAATCCTTTCTTTATTCCTAAAATGATTGCCGATATTACACCAGGCTATATTTCTATGAATTATGGATTTATGGGTCCAAATTATACAACTGTGTCAGCATGTGCGTCTAGTGCTAATGCGATGGTTGACTCCCTGAACTATATCAGGTTAGGTTATTGTGATGTTATTGTAACTGGCGGCAGTGAAGCAGGCGTTAATATTGCAGGTATGGCTGGTTTTAATGCAATGCATGCATTATCAACCAGAAATGAGTCACCTGATTCTGCTTCCAGACCGTTCGATGCAACCCGAGATGGTTTTGTGTTGGGTGAGGGTTCAGGTACGTTAATACTAGAGGAGTATGAACATGCAAAAGCAAGAGGAGCAAAAATTTATGCTGAATTTCTTGGTGGTGGACTTTCGTCGGATGCTCACCATATTACAGCACCTCACCCTGAGGGCGATGGCGTAAAAGCTGTAATTAAAAATTGCCTTAACGATTCAAAAGTGAGCATAAAAGATGTTGACCTGATTAATACTCACGGGACATCAACTCCTTTGGGAGATGTAGCTGAATTAAAAGCCATAGATCATATTTTTGGAGATCATGCACCAAATATTAATATAAACTCAACCAAATCAATGACTGGTCATTTATTAGGTGCTGCTGGAGCTGTGGAGGCAATTTCCATTATTTTATCTTTAAACAAAGGCATAGTCCCCCCAACAATTAACCATCAAAATATTGATGAGAATATTAATCCAAAACTAAATCTAACATTAAATAAAGCTCAAAAAAGAGATTCAAAAATAGGTATGAGTAATACATTTGGTTTTGGCGGTCACAATGCTTGTGTTTTATTCAAAAAATGGGATTGAAATGAGTTTTAATTTTTATGAATTATTAAAATTAAAAAAAGACCCTTTTTATCGACCAATCAAAAATCTTCTAGAATTCAAACCAAAATCATTAAAGTATTATAAGAGGGCATTTACTCACCGTTCATCGAATAAAAAAGATCTTAATGGGGTTGCTATAAATTATGAAAGGTTAGAGTTTCTCGGAGACTCAATTTTAAGTTCTATTATTTCATCTTATTTATTCAAAAATATTCCAACTGGCTCTGAAGGTTACTTAACTCAAATGAGATCTAAAATTGTTAGTAGGAGCCATCTTAATGAACTAGGTTTAGAATTAAATTTAATTCAATTTGTTGAGTCAAATGTTTCGGAAGATAACTACGGAGATAATATTCACGGAAATCTTTTTGAAGCACTAGTTGGCGCCATTTTTTTAGATAGAGGATATCCATATTGCAAAAAATTTATTTTCGACAGAGTTATTAATCCTCATGTAGATTTAGAAAGATTAAAAAATAAAATTATAAGCTACAAAAGTTTATTTATTGAGTGGTGTCAAAAAAATAAGAAATTATACAGGTATGAAACTTTTGAAGATAGTGGTAATGATCCGGTAAAGCATTTTTCGGTAAAACTATCAATCGATGATAAAATAATTGCAAAAGCAAGAGATACTTCCAAAAAAAAGGCGGAAGAAAAAGCCTCGAAGCGAGCATTTTTTATGTTTCAAGAAGATATTTTAAAACATCAAAATCAAAATTCATAGAATAAGCGTATCTTTACAGAGAAATTCTTGATTTTGAATAACCATAAATTAAACTTAAATCAATTTCCTCAAAATTTTCATTTAATTGCTATCCATTCCGACTTAGATGAATTTAGATTAGCATACTTTTTAAATGAAAAGCTAAATATTTCTCTGATCAGAAGAAATAANGATATTCATTTGGCTGAAAATAATGCNTATTANNCNTCATATGAGTTCTTGGACGAAACAAAATATTTGAAGTGGATATTTTTTTCAAATAAATCGTTAGTTTCTGAATTGCCCAATGTTGATGATAATGGTTTGTTTAGTTCAAGAAGTTTGGTGAAAAATGAAATAAGCCTTTTGAGTAATAAAAAGCAGGTAGATTACTTTTTGATCGTGGAAAATATTGCGAATAAGTCATATTTAGAAAAAGTATTAAAAAAAATTTCAGAAATTAGGGGGGTTATAACTTCTTTCGTTTCTGACAATAAATTAGAAAACAAAGAAAATTTAATTTTCGCATGAGTTATATAAAATTCAAAAAAACTAAAATTGTTGCCACGCTAGGCCCTGGATGCAATAACAAGACAATGCTTACCAGATTAATCAGAGCCGGAGTTAATGTATTTAGAATTAATTTTTCACACGCAACTTACGATGAGGCTGATTCACATATTGATTTGATAAGAAGTCTAAACAAGGAATTAGATACTAATGTCGCAATAATGGCAGACTTGCAAGGTCCTAAGATAAGAATTGGTCAAATGCAAGACGGAGTCGTATTTAAAAGAGGTGACATATTTTCCTTAATTACCTCAAAAGAAATAGTTGGAAATAAAGAAAAAGCATCTCTTTCATATGATGGTTTTGCAAAGGACGTAAGGAAGGGAGATACTGTTTTAATTGATGACGGCAAATTGATTTTTGAGGTCATTTCGTCCAATAAAAAAGATGAGGTAAAATTAAAAAATATTCAAGGGGGAAAACTTACCTCCAAAAAGGGTGTTAATCTACCAAACACCAAAATTTCGACACCCTCATTAACTAAAAAAGATAAAAAAGATTTATTATATGCCATATCAAAAGAGCTAGATTGGGTTGCTTTATCTTTTGTCAGGGATGCTAATGATATGATTAAACTCAGAGAACTTATAGAAAAAGAGTCGGAAGAGAAAATTCCAATTATTGCAAAAATTGAAAAACCTGAGGCAATTAAAAATATTGAAGACATCATTCAAAATTCAGATGGTATAATGGTAGCAAGGGGTGATTTAGGTATCGAAATTCCATCTGAAGAAGTTCCTCTGATACAGAAAAAGATTGTTTATTTAGCAAAGAGACACAGAATTCCAGTGATTATCGCGACACAGATGATGGAAAGTATGATCGATAGCATTAAGCCTAGTCGAGCCGAGGTTAATGATGTTGCAAATTCAGTCATGGATGGAGCTGATGCAATAATGCTTTCAGCAGAAACATCTATTGGAAAATATCCTGCAGAGGTGGTAACTCAGATTTCAAAAATTATAACAACGGTTGAGTATTCTGATATGATTACAGTTCCTGAGTCACCCCCAAAGATTAAAACAAATAGATATACAACAAAATATATATGCTACCATGCTGCTCAGATTGCAAATGAAACAAAAATTGCCGCTATCACCACTTTAACCCACAGCGGTTATACTGGATTTCAGGTATCTTCATGGAGGCCACATTCAAACATCTTAGTATTTACATCAAACAAGAGGATTCTTTGCAGATTAAATTTATTGTGGGGGGTTAAAGCTTTTTATTATAACAGATCAGTATCAACTGATAAGACAATTGAGGAAATAAATGAGATTGTAAATAAAAGAGGCTTTGCAAAAAAAGGGGATATGGTTATTAATCTTGCATCGATGCCTGTAAAGGAAAGTGGAATGGTTAACACACTAAAAATTTCAGAAATTAAATAGCTTACTTTTCGTAGAGTAGTATTTCTTTTTTTCCCTTTTTATTCACATATGCTCTGTACATTCCCGGGGTATTAAATTCCATTGAAATATTGGAATTTTTATCAATGCCAATCATTCCTCCATCACCTCCAATCTCTCCGATTTTTTCATAAATTACTTTGGACATAGCTTTGGTTAAATCATAATTACGATTTTCTAATAAAGAAGAAACTTGGTAAGCAGCAACAGTTCTTATAAAATATTCTCCAGAGCCTGTTGAGGAAATTCCACAGGTATTATTATTTGCATAGGTGCCTGCTCCTATAATTGGAGAGTCTCCAATTCTTCCCCATTTTTTATTTGTCGTCCCACCAGTTGAGGTGCCTGCAACGATATTACCATCAACATCGATTGCCACACAGCCAACAGTTCCATACTTTTTTTCCTCTTTTTTGTCTAATAGCTGATTGAATCTAAATTCTGTATGGAAATATTCATTTTCAACAATTTCAAGATTTCTTTCTTTTGCAAATTTTTCCGCACCCTTTCCAGAAAGAAACACATGTTCAGAATAATTCATCACATCAGCGGCTAGTGTAATAGGATTTTTTACGTTTGAGGTTCCTGAGGAAGCACCAGCATTTAAATCATTACCTCTCATAATAGATGCGTCATTCTCAACTTTGCCATCGCTGTTAAACACACTTCCTTTACCTGCATTGAAAAGAGGAGAATCTTCTAATATTTTAATGGTTTCAATAACGGCTAATTCACTAGATTCACCGTCTTTTAATAATCCCCATCCCCTTGAAACAGCCTCATTTAGTTTATTAATAATTGAGTCTTCTTTTGATTTGGAAATATCTTCTTTCAGTATTATTCCCGCTCCTCCGTGTATGACAATTGCAATCTTATTTTCATCATTATTATTACAGCTCGAAAGAAGAATAATTAGAAGACACAAATATTTTTTCATAACTGTAAAATATTAATAAATCCTTATCTTCGTCAAGTTAAATAATTTATCATGAATATTGAAAACTCACTAAAAAAATTAGGCTTATCAGGGCATAATATTGGAACTTCAACTGGCAGTAATTATTTCAGTAATGGAGATTCCCTTAGCAGCTATTCTCCCGTGGATGGAAAAGAAATTGGAACTGTTTCAACAACAACTTTTGATGACTATAACAAAGTTATAGAAAGTGCCCAATCTGCATTTAAACATTGGAGAACTATTCCTGCACCACAAAGAGGGGAAATCGTAAGACAATTTGGAAATAAGCTTAGAGAATTAAAAGATCCCCTTGGAGTTTTGGTTTCATATGAAATGGGCAAGAGCTTTCAAGAAGGACTTGGTGAGGTTCAAGAAATGATTGATATTTGTGATTTTGCAGTTGGTCTTTCAAGACAATTACATGGTTTAACAATGCATAGCGAAAGACCCGGGCACAGAATGTATGAACAATATCATCCACTAGGAATTGTTGGTATTATTTCAGCATTTAATTTTCCTGTTGCTGTGTGGTCATGGAATACGGCATTAGCTTGGGTTTGTGGAGATGTATGTGTTTGGAAACCTAGTGAAAAAACTCCACTTTGTTCTGTGGCATGCCAAAAAATTATTGCTGATATTTTAAAACAAAATGATTTACCTGAAGGAATTTCTTGTTTAATAAATGGAGATTACAGAGTTGGAGAATACATGACAAAGGACAAGAGAATTCCACTTATTTCTGCAACAGGTTCAACCAGAATGGGAAAAATTGTTGCAAGTGAAGTGGGCGCCAGATTAGGAAAGTCACTGTTAGAGCTGGGCGGAAACAATGCTATTATTGTTACACCAGATGCTGATGTTAAGATGACGGTTATGGGTGCGGTTTTTGGTGCAGTTGGAACCGCAGGTCAAAGATGTACTTCAACAAGAAGACTAATCATACACGAAGATATTTACAATGAAGTGCGTGATGCGGTAGTAAATGCCTACAAACAAATTAAAATTGGAAATCCCCTTGACCAATCAAATCATGTCGGACCCGTAATTGACAAATTAGCTGTTGATATGTATTCCAAAGCTTTGGATAAATTAGTTGAAGAAGGTGGAAATATCATTGTTGAGGGAGGTATATTAGAAGGTGAAGGATATGAAAGTGGGTGTTACGTAAAACCCGCGATTGCAGAGGCAAAACCAGATTTTCATATAGTTCAAGAAGAAACTTTTGCCCCAATTTTATACTTACTTAAATATTCAGGTCCAGTAACTAACGCAATTGAAATTCAGAACAATGTTACTCAAGGATTGTCCTCTGCAATTATGACAAACAATCTTAAAGAGGCCGAGAAATTCCTGTCAGCTGCTGGTTCAGACTGCGGAATTGCTAATGTAAATATTGGTACTTCAGGTGCAGAAATTGGAGGTGCATTTGGTGGGGAAAAAGATACTGGCGGAGGTAGAGAATCAGGTTCTGATGCTTGGAAAATCTATATGAGAAGACAGACAAATACAATCAACTATACAGATGATCTTCCACTAGCTCAAGGAATTAAATTTGATCTTTAGTTTTTCGGAAGTTTAAATAAATCTAAAAAATAGATTTTTTCTTTTTATTTATATAGGTGGTTTGGTTATAATTAACCTTGGCACCAAATCGTATATCACTAGAACTCATCACTAAATCTGTCTCAAATGTTTCTTCCCTACTTTTAACCAGTTTAATAAAATATCCATAATCTAAAGGTGGCTTTAGTTTTTTTATAATTATAGATTCTGTTTTTTTATCATATTGTGATTGTCTGGTTTTATCTTTTATAGTGTATCGTATTTTGTCTTCAAAATCGATAAAACAGATGATATTTGAACAAATTACATTATCGTATTTGTCTTTTTTGTGAGATGTAACATGAGCTAAATGCTTAATTTCATCCCAGGTTATAGTTTTTTTCTTTAACGGTAAGAAAAGAGAGGTTCTTGAAATACCCCTTGAGTTAGCAGTATATTTTTTAACCCCTAACAGCAAACAGACTATTGAAATAGCAATAAATAACTCGGCATCATAATCAAATCTTTCAAATAAATTAAAGTATCTAACCCCTGCATAATACATAGTAAAAAAGAATAGAAAAAATACAAATTCTACAGGCTCAAATAATTTTATATTTCTTTCAAACATTTAATTTTTATTTATAATTGAGCTTGTTGCTTGTGCCTGGGGAAGTACTAGGATATCTGCAATGTTCACATGGCCTGGTCTATTGATTACAAATTCTATAATATCAGCAATATCTTCGGCTTGAAGAGCCTTATATCCCTGATAAACCTTTTCCGCTCTATCGTTATCTCCTTTAAATCGAACATTTGAAAAGTCAGTTTCTACGAGGCCAGGATTGATTTCAGATACTTTAATTCCTGTTTTATTAAGATCTATTCTCATGGCTTTTGAAATTGCGTTGACTGCATGTTTTGATGCGCAATAGACATTTCCTTTTTCATACACTTCCCTGCCTGCCAGAGAACCAATATTTATTACATGTCCGTTTTTTTTCTCAACCATCTTTGGAATAATTGCCCTTGAAACATATAACAAGCCTTTTACATTGATATCAATCATGTTATCCCAATCTTCAATCGAACCTTCCTGAATTGTATCTAATCCGTGAGCATTTCCAGCATTATTAATAAGAATATCAATAGATCTAAACTCTTCGGGAAGATCATTTAAAATTCTATTTACTTCATTTTTATCTGATACATCGNAGCAAAGTGATAATACGTTTNCAGATTTGGAGAGTTCCTCATAAATTTCATCTAATTTATATTGTCTTCTTCCACATAAAATCAGTTGATTTTTTTCATTTGCTAACTTTTTAGCTGCTGCTAGCCCTATACCGCTTGTTGCTCCTGTGATTAGTATTGTTTTCAAGCTCTTTATTTTGAATTATTTAAAATGTTAATTTTTGGTTAAAAACCTCCTTTTTTAACCTAATATTAACAGAGATATTTGCGATGATTTGCCATTTTGCAAAACCAATTTTAAAGTTATAATAATTTTTACTTATGGAAAACAAAGTTGATATAAAGAAAATTAATGAAAAAATAGAGAAAGAAAGTGCCTTCATAGATCTACTAAGATCCGAAATGAATAAGGTTATTGTCGGCCAAAAGAATATGGTCGATAAACTTTTAATAGGTCTTCTTGCAAAAGGCCACATATTACTTGAAGGTGTTCCTGGTTTGGCTAAAACCCTTGCTATCAACACCTTATCAAAGGCAATTAGTGGTAGTTTTAGCAGAATTCAATTCACACCTGATCTTTTACCTGCTGATGTTGTCGGTACCCAATTGTATAACGTTAAGCAATCCAAATTTTCGGTAAAGAAAGGTCCAGTTTTTGCAAATTTTGTTCTCGCAGATGAGATAAACAGGGCACCTGCTAAAGTTCAGTCTGCACTATTAGAAGCTATGCAGGAAAAACAAGTTACAATCGGCGAAGAAACTTTCAAGTTAGATGAGCCCTTTTTAGTTATGGCTACACAAAACCCAATTGATCAGGAAGGAACATATCCACTTCCAGAAGCTCAAGTTGACAGGTTCATGTTAAAAACGGTTATTTCTTACCCAGAATTAGGGGATGAAAAATTAATAATGCGAGCAAATCTTGAAAATACTGTGAGTAAAGTAAAACCCGTAGTGACACTTAAAAAGATTATGACAGCGCAAAAAGTTGTGAGAGAAGTCTATATGGATGAAAAAATTGAATCATACATACTTGATATTATTTTTGCCACTAGATTTCCTGAAAAATATAATTTATCAGAATTAAAACCACTAATATCTTTTGGTGCTTCGCCAAGAGGAAGTATTAATCTTGCATTAGCTGCAAAATGTTATGCGTTTATAAATAGAAGAGGATTTGTTATTCCAGATGATGTAAGAGCAGTGGTATTTGATGTTTTACAGCATAGAATTGGAATTTCTTATGAAGCTGAAGCAGAAAATATGTCCTCAGTTGATATTATCACAAAAATTGTAAATGAAATAGCCGTTCCATAAATTCTTAATAATGGAAACAAAAGATCTTCTAAAAAAAGTCAGAAAAATAGAAATCAAAACCAAAAGATTATCAGATCACATTTTTGGTGGAGAGTACCAATCAACATTAAAGGTAGAGGTATGGCTTTTAGTGAAGTTAGACAATATCAATTTGGAGATGATGTAAGAGCAATAGATTGGAATGTAACAGCAAGATATAACGACACATTTATAAAAGTATTTGAGGAGGAGAGAGAGTTAACAATGATGTTAATTATTGATATATCTGGCTCCAATTTTTTTGGATCTAACTCAGCTTTTAAAAATGAGTATGTTACCGAATTGGCGGCAACNTTAGCATTTTCAGCAACCAAAAACAACGACAAAGTTGGATTAATTTTATTCTCTGATAATGTTGAATTATACATTCCCCCAAAAAAAGGTAAATCTCATGTTTTGAGGATTATTNGAGAGTTGCTAGAATTTAAATCAAAGAGTAAAAAGACTGATATTAATGTTCCTTTAAAGTTTGTTTCTAATATTTTAAAAAACAGATCTATCGCTTTTATTATTTCTGATTTTATTTCTCANGATTATTCAAATTCTCTTAAAATATTTTCTTCTAGACATGACGTAACAGGAATCAGAGTATATGATCAAACCGAAGAAATTATTCCAAATTTAGGCGTNATNGATATAAATGATAATGAAACCGGAAAACGAATTACAGTAAATACTANCTCAAAAAATCTTAGAAAGAAATACAANGAATATTATAANTCCAAAAGGAATGAGTTTATAGATTTTTTTAAAAGGTCAGGATCTGGAATAATTGAATGTAATACGCNNGATGATTATCAGAAAAAATTATTAAAATATTTTAAGAGTCGATGAAACTATTTCTCAATCTTTTAATTATTTGTTTTGTTTTTTTACAGAGCATTACATTCAGTTCACAAAGTATTACTGCATCTGTTGAATCTGATTCAANATTGATAGGAAAAGAACTTATTTATACAATTGATGTAAATTCTGAAAAGTTTGAAAATATTATTTTTCCCGATTCAACATCGTTTGTGCCTTTCGAATTAATTTCAGAATCTCAAATTGATACAATTAAGGTTGAAGAGGGTTTTCTATTTTCAAAGAAATATGGAATTATATCATTTGAGGAAGGAGAATATATCATTCCAAAAATAAAGATTCAAATTGGAGATAAATTATTTTCCACTGACTCTAAAAAAATCTCGGTTAATTTAGTTGAAGTTGACACTACCAAGCAAGGTCTTTACGATCTAAAGCCATCATTTGATAAATTTTCTACATTAGAAATTTTCAAACTTCGTTTAATGAATAATTATTTAATTATTCTGCTCACTCTTTTTTTAATCTTGATTTTATTTTTTTTCAGAAGACAACTGGTTGATTTTTTTAACCCACTATTAAATATTAAACCTGCATTAAGACCTATTGAACTAATTAAGAAAAGATTAAGTGATTTAGAAAAAATTAATCTTGATTCAAAAGAAGATATTAAGTTGTTTTATTCTGAATTAACATATGCGCTAAGAAGTTTTTTTGAAAAAGAAGTATATGAAAAAGCCTTAGAAAGTACTACAGGCGAGCTAATCTTAAAACTAAAAAACTTAAGCGAAATAAAATCTTTTAATATTTCAGGGGTATCTATTAACAGAATTGAAGATATTTTTAAAAGAGCAGACTTGGTAAAGTTTGCAAAATTTCTTCCTGAAAAAAATGTTATTCAAAATGACCTTAGTATAATTAATGAAGAGGTAAAACTTTTTTCTGAATTACTTCCTGAACCCACTGAAGAAGAAAAATTAAAAAATTTAAATTATAAAAAACAAGCAGAGGAGAAGTTGAGAAATGAAAGACTAAAAATTGTTTCAATTTCAGCAGCTTCTTTAATTTTCTTATTATTTATTTTTTCAGGTTTTATAAATGGTTTTCAATATTCGATAGATAAGATAACGTTTAATAATAATCTTAGATTGCTNAATAAAATTTGGGTAAAATCNGAATATGGGTCCCCTGGAATATTTGTTGAAACTCCTGACGCTTTAGTAAGATTAAATAACGACAATGAATTTTTATATGATGATTATAAAATTGAATCTCAATTTTATTTCTCGAATTCAAATAAATCTATTGAATTTTTTGTCTCAAACTATTCCTCTGAATCGAAGATTGAACCACAAAATTTCCAATCAATTTTAGAATCAAGTTTGGATGATCTAGAAGGTAGAGGACTCCAAAATATTCTTGTAAAGTATGAGGAATTTGAAACAAAAAATAAAGGCAAAGGTCTACTTATCTCTGGAACATCAGACTTTAAAATAAGTGATAAAAATTATAAATCTGGAAATTATAACGTAATTGGTTTTTTAACAGAAACAGGATTTAAAACAGCAATTCTTTTAACCCANGAAAAAAGATATGTGAATGAGATTANAGAAAGAATTATTAATTCAATTGAAGTANTAAAGGAAGAAAAAAAATGAATTTAGAATTTTTAAATCCTGAGTACTTTATTTTATTGGCTGTTATNCCATTAATAATTTTATGGAATNACCTAAAGAGAGATAATTTAACCAACTCCATTAAATTTTCTAACTCAGAAGCCTTTGGAGACTCAGGAAACTTCTNTTCAAAACTAAAATCAATATTTAAATANTTAAGGTTGATTTCACTAATATTAATTATTACTGCTTTGGCCAGACCACAAGTAATTGACACATCAACTAGAGTAAAAACAAATAGCGGTATNGATATTATTATGGCAATTGATGTTTCTGCAAGTATGCTGGCAAAAGATTTAAAACCAAACAGGCTTGATGCATTAAAAAATGTCGCTGACGAGTTTATTAAAAATAGAGTTTCGGATAGAATAGGGCTGGTTGAATATGCTGGTGAAAGTTATACAAAAACTCCCTTGACCACTGATAAAAGTATAACATTAAGATCCTTGAGGGAGATTAAATACAATAATATTATTGAAGGTGGAACTGCAATTGGAATGGGCCTTGCAACATCGGTTAATAGGATTAAGGAAAGTAAGGCTAAGAGCAAGGTTATTATTCTTTTGACTGATGGAGTAAATAATGCAGGATTTATTGATCCTATTACAGCGGCTGAGTTAGCAAAGGAATTTCAGATTAAGATATATTCTATTGGCTTGGGAACAAATGGTCTTGCATTGTCCCCGGTTGGTATTGATGCAAGAGGAAAATTTAATTATGCAAATGTCCAGGTTGAAATTGATGAAAATTTACTTACTCAAATTTCTGAAATGACGGGGGGAAAATATTTTAGGGCTACCGATAATGAAAGACTAAAAGAAATTTATTCAGATATTGACAAGTTAGAAAAGACTGAAATAGAGGAGTTTAAATATTATTCGGTTGACGAGAAGTTTAGATACTTCCTTCTACCAGCAATAATTTTAATTGCGTTTGAGATGATTATGAAATTAACAATACTAAGAAGTTTTATATAATGTATGAATTAGAAAATATATCATGGTCTTGGCTATTTCTATTGGTTATTTTAATCAGCATATTGTTCATTTTTGACAGAGCCTGGAAAATTAAAACTCAGAAATTATTTTTCTCAAAGTCCAATTTGGAAAGATTAAGCCCAAATATTTCAATCATAAAGCCCATCATAAAAACACTTTTTATTGCTATTGGGATTTCAATGTTTACTATTGCGATGATTAATCCTAAAATTGGAACTAAGATTGAGACTTTTCAAAGACTGGGGGTTGATATAGTTTTTGCAGTTGATGTTTCTAAAAGTATGCTTGCTGAAGATATAGCTCCAAGTAGAATTGAAAAATCTAAGCAGCTAGTAGGCCAAGTTATAAATAATCTGGGTGGTGATAGAATTGGTATTGTAGCTTACGCTGGTAAGGCTTTCCCTCAACTACCCCTTACTACTGATTATTCATCAGCTAAAATGTTTTTACAAAATATGAATACAGATATGCTTTCATCACAAGGAACAGCCATTGATGAAGCCATAAGATTATCATCTACCTATTTTGATCAAGACCAGTCAACAGAACGGTTATTATTTATTGTTTCAGACGGAGAGGATCACAATGATTTATCATATGAAATGGCCGATTTAGCAGCAAAAAATAATATTACAATTTACTCGATTGGTGTTGGAACAGAAAAGGGATCACCAATTCCGATTAAAAAAAATGGAATTGTAATGAGTTATAAAAAAGATATCAATGGAGAGGTAGTTATCACAAAACTTAATAAAAATTATCTTGAAAATATTTCTGATAAAACCAAAGGGAAATATATAGATGGGTCTGTAACTGAAAATGTGATAAATGAGGTAATTGAAATTTTAGAAAACACTGAAAAAAAAGAATTTGATACTCAAAAATTTTCTGAATTTAAAGACCAATTTCAGTGGTTTATCTTAATTGGATTTGTATTGATTGTTATAGATATTTTCATGAGAGATGGGAAAACGATATGGTTAAAAAACTTAAATTTATTTAATGAAAAATAATATACTTTTTTACTTTTTTATTTCTATTCTGGCATCAAAAAATATTTATGCTCAGTCTGAAAATTATGCTAAATTCTATAACAAAGGAAATAAGTTTATAGAAAATAACTTTGAGGAAGCTGAAAAGAATTTTAGAGTTGCTATCGATGATTCACTAAGTGACTTAAGAGCCACATTCAATTTGTCAAATAAATATTACAGTGAGGGTTTGTATGATGAAGCAATTTCAAGACAAATAGAATCAACAAAACTTGCCAAAAATAAATCTGAAAAACACAAAGCTTTTCACAATTTAGGCAACTCGCTAATGAAAAAAGAACTGTGTTCAGAAGCGGTATTAGCATATAAAAATGCATTGAGAAATGATCCCAGCGATGATGAAACTCGATACAATTTAGCACTGGCTAAGATGTGTGAAGAGGAACAGCAAAATGATGATCAAAACAAAGATGATCAGAACAAGGATAATGAGAATAAGGATGATCAGAACAAGGATAATGAGAATAAAGATGATCAGAACAAGGATAATGAGAATAAAGATGATCGGAACAAGGATAATGAGAATAAAGATGATCAAAATAATAGCGATCAGAATAAGGATGATAATAAGTCTGAGAAACCTAAAGAAAACAAGAATCAACAATCAAAACTTTCTCCTCAACAGATTAAAAATTTATTGAAGGCTATGGAAAATGCAGAAAAGAAAGTTCAAGCTAAAGTAAATGATAAGAAACAAAAAGGCACAAAAGTTGTTTCTGAAAAAGACTGGTAATGTTTAGAAATAAATTTATACATATAATTATTTTCCTGATTAGCTTTTCAGCCTTTTCACAAGTTAATTTTTCAACCAAATTGAGTAAGAATCAATTGGGTTTAAATGAAAGAGTAAAAGTAGAGTTTTCAGTTGACAAAGACGGTGACAATTTCATACCCCCAACTTTTGAAAACTTTAGAATTGTTGGAGGTCCAAGTCAATCAATCAGAAATTCTTGGATTAACGGAAAAAGAACGTATTCTAAGACATATTCATATTTCTTATCTCCAATTGAAAAAGGCTCTTTTGAAATTGGACAGGCTTCCATTGAAGTAGATGGGGAAATTTATAAAACACTTCCAGTAAAAGTAATAGTAACATCTGCCGTTGATAAACCAACAAATCCTAATGATCCAAATTACATTGCAGATAAAAAAATACACTTAGTTGCAGAGTTATCAGATAATACACCTTTTTTAAATGAAGCAGTCTCAGTCATCTATAAGCTCTATGTTGCACCAGATACTGGGGTTGATAATTGGAGAGAATTGGAAGCTCCAAGATATGCTAATTTCTGGAGTAATAATATAGATATTAAGTCACTGAATGTTCAAAATGGTACATATAAGGGTGAACCTTACAGATTTGTGGTACTTAGAAGAACATTATTGTATCCTCAGAAAACAGGGAAATTAAAAATTGAGCCATTAACTCTAGATATTTCTGTTCAGNTTCCTTCAAATCGGAGAGATTTTTTTGGCAATCTTATTTCATCTAGTGTAAATAAAACTGTNTCCTCTGGAAGNTCAGTTATTGATGTTAAGCCATTACCGCTAAATAATAAACCAATNGATTTTTCCGGTGCCGTTGGGAACTTTAATTTTGAGATTAAATCAGATAAAAAAGAATTGTTNTTAGATGAGGCATTTCAATTAAGTTTGATTGTTTCTGGAAAAGGTAATTTTAATTTATTTGATGATCCAAAGATATCTTTACCAGTATCTTTAGAGGTATACGAGCCCGAAAAAATATCAAATGTTTCGGTTAGATCAAATGGAATTAAAGGAGAAATAAATAATAAATATACAGTTGTTCCCAATAATCCAGGAAAGTATACTATCCCACAAACAAAATTTTCTTTTTTTAATCCCGAGTTAGAAGAGTATAAAACCATCTATTCAGATCCAATTTTTATCGATGTTGAAGGAGTTTACAAACCTTCTTCAAATTCTGAGGATAATTCTGAGAGTATTAAAACAAATAAAATTCAATTATCCGAGAGTCAATTTTCATCCTTTAAAACAAAAACAAAATTTTCAAAAGTAAACGAGGTTGTATTTTTTAATTCAATTTTCTATTGGATTTTATTAATTACACCATTAATAATATGCATTATAATTATAGTTGTAACCAAGTTTATCAGAAAATATAACTCAAAAAAGATTGACGAATTAAAGCTTGTAAGAAACAAAACAAATAAACTTTTAGATGAGTCAAAAGGATTAATTGGTAACAAAGAAAAATTTTATGAATCCATTGATAAAGCATTAACAATATACTTAAAGACAAAGCTAAAAATTAATAATTCTGATTTTAAAAANGAAGTTATTCAAATTAAACTTGAGCAAATGAATGTAGAAAAAAATATAATTGATTTATTATTTGAGATTTTTGAAAATTGTCAACTTGCCAGATACACCCCTTTAAATATAGATGCAATGAGCGATGATTATAATAAGACAAAACGATTTATTGAGCAGCTTGAAAAATATTAGATAATGGTATTAAAATATTTATATAATATAGTTTTTGTTTTTTTTGTGATGATTTTTTCGAATAATCTTCACAGTCAAGATCAGCTTAATTTTTCCGATTTGAATGATAAATTCACAGAGGCCAATAACCTATATAATGATTCAAAATATGAAAAATCAATTGAGCTATATTATCAAATTTTAGATTCAGGATTTCATTCGGCTGAACTTTACTATAATCTTGGAAACTCGTTTTATAAATTAAATGATATAGCAAACAGTATACTGTTTTATGAAAAATCGATAAAACTTAATTCCAATGACAAAGACGCAATCAATAATTTAAAAATGGTTAATAATGCAATTATTGATGATATAACTAAAATCCCAGAACCANTTATCGAAAGTCAATTAAATAGAATTTCAAATATTCTGAGTTTTTCTGNATGGNGCCATATATCAATAATCTTATCATTCTTGTTTCTTGTTCTATTTGTTCTATATTTCTTTTCTAAAGAACCTAATTTCAAAAGAGCTTCATTTACTTTTTTATTCGTTTTATTTATATTGATTGGAACGATATTAAAGATTAGCTTTCATGCCTTTGAAAAAAATTATCTTGAAAAGTATGCTGTTATTTTTTCATCAAAAATTGAAATTAAGGCTGATCCAAATGAAAGAAGTGAGAATTTACTTACTTTGCACCTAGGTACTAAAGTTAGAATTATCGATAATTTTAATAACGATTGGGTAAAAATTAAACTAGTAAATGGTCAAGAAGGTTGGATTAAAAAAAATCAAATTAAAATAATATGATAAAAGAAGATCAAATTCATGAAGCCCAGAAAAAATGGGGTAATGGAATAGTAAAAATTGGAACCCTCAAGAATAAAAAAGTGGAATGTGTTGAATTTACAAAAACGTTTTTAAATGAATTATATGACTTTAAAAATAAAGAGGTGTTGTTTAAACCAACAAAAGCTGTCAAAGAGCAGTTTAGACCGAATCNTGAAATGGCACTTTCTTACTTTATAGGCGGAAATGATTCATTCTGTGNAGAGGATGATGGTTTTGCCATGAAACCTTGGGTNGATGTCAAATTCNAAAACTCAGGTTTTATAATTGAAAATCATCGTGCAATTGCNATGGGAAATTATTTTTTTACTGATTTGGAGGGAGCAGTAGTAAAGGTTGAATATACATTTGGTTACACATTAAGGAATGGTAATTTGNTTATTGATCTTCATCACTCTTCGCTGCCATTCTCATCATAAGTATTGTCGATAATAATGTTGTTTATTTTTTCAATATTAGTGTATAGAAAAGATTGATTCAGTGTTGCATTTTCTATTGCGGCTGTAATGTTATTAATTTTAGAAAATATAAAAATAATTATACATAATAACAGGGTTGACTTTATAATACCAAAAACAGCTCCCACTATTCTATTCAATAAACCAAGTGCAACTAGTTTTAAAAATTTGGTTAAAAGTTTGGCAATAATTTTAAATATCATAATTGTAAGTAGGAATATTATCAATGATGATAGAATCGAGATAAAATCTGCTTCTGATTCAAATATTGGCTTCAGTTTTAAATCAAGAAATGGATGAAAATTTTTCGCTAAGTATATTCCTATAACAATACCAAGTACAGATGCTAACTCTTTAACAAGTCCTTTTGAAAATCCATTATATGCACCCCAGGCGATTATTAAACCTAAAAAAATATCGAGGTAGCTCATAACAAATTATTAGTTAATGTTAATTTAATAAATATTAACTTCTTTATATTAGTTTATGAAATCAAATTATATTAATTAAGATTTCATAAATTTGGCTCTACAAAGTCATGGAAGATAAAATAAAAAAGAACCTTAAGGATATTCAAAATTTTCAATCAGACTCAATTACTGAGATTGAAGAATTTAGAGTAAAATATTTAGGTAAAAAAGGGTTATTGAATTCATACTTTATTGAATTTAAATCATTGGATAATGACGAAAAGAAGAAATTGGGTAGTTTATTAAATAATCTTAAAAATTCTGCTCAACAAAAAGTTGATGATTTAAAATCTAATAGTTCTACAACATTTGATAATTTAAAAATTAATGATATTTCAAGACCAGGTGACCTATAGAAATCGGATCCCGTCACCCTATATCAATTGTTAAAAATAGAATTATTGATATTTTTTCTAAAATTGGATTTACAATTAGCGAAGGGCCAGAAATAGAGGATGATTGGCATAACTTTAGTGCCTTGAATCTTCCTGAGCACCATCCAGCAAGAGATATGCAGGATACTTTCTTCGTTGAAAAGAATCCTGACTATTTATTAAGAACACACACTAGCTCAGTTCAGGTCAGATACATGGAAAATAACAAACCCCCAATTAGGACTATTTCGCCTGGACGAGTATACCGAAATGAAGCAATTTCTGCAAGATCTCATTGTTTTTTTCATCAAATTGAGGGCTTGTGTATTGATAAAGATGTAAGTTTTGCCGACCTAAAACAAACCTTAGAATACTTTACAACCCAATTATTTGGTAAATCTAAAATAAGACTAAGACCATCGTATTTTCCTTTTACTGAGCCTAGTGCAGAAGTTGATGTTTACTGGGGACTAAATAATGAAACAGATTATAAAATGACAAAAGGTACAGGATGGTTGGAAATTATGGGATGCGGTATGGTCGATCCAAATGTTTTGGAAAATTGTAAAATTGATCCTAATGAATACTCGGGATTTGCTTTTGGACTGGGAATTGATAGAATTGCTCTTTTGTTACATCAAATAGATGATATTCGACTTTTGAGTGAAAATGATGTTAGGTTTTTGGAGCAATTTAGAGCCTCATTCTAAGAAATTATATCGCTTAATTCTTTAAATATTTTTTTAGCACTTCTTTTTTCATAAAGAATTTTATAAACAGCATTTATGATTGGCAATTTAATTTTTTTAGTAGATTGTTCATTTAATAAGTAAGCTTTTTTTGTTGCGATATATCCCTCTGCTACCATTTTCATTTCGGATTGCGCAGCTTTTATCGTATAGCCTTTGCCAATCATATTCCCAAACATTCTATTTCTTGAAAATGAAGAATATCCTGTTACTAAAAGATCTCCCAAATACGCTGAATTATTTATGTCTCTTCTTATTTTATGTCTTTCAGAAATGAATTTTTTCATCTCCTTAACTGAATTACTCATCAAAACACTTTGGTAATTATCTCCATAACCCAATCCGTTGGAAATTCCAACTGCTAAAGCATATATATTTTTTAGCATACTAGCATATTCAATACCGATTACATCGTCTGAGGCCTTTACATTTATGTATTTACATTTAAATTTTTCAGAAATTATTTTACATAGTTCTATGTTGGAAGAACCAATTGTTAAGTATGATAACTTTTCTAATGCCACTTCTTCAGCATGACATGGCCCACCAATAACAAGAAAATTTTCCATAGAGATATTGTGGTATTTCTGCATATGTTCACCGAATAACAGGTTTGTTTCCGGAACCAGACCTTTTAGAGCACACATTATAATTTTTTCTGAAATATCAGCTTCAATTTTTTCCATTTCTTTGCTAACGTATTCAGATGGGATGGCGATTATTATAACATCAGAACTGCCCACTATTTCATTTATATTTTCAGAAACTTTAATCTTTTTCAGATTTAACTTTACTGAACTTAAATAGTTGGGATTATGATAGTTTTTAATAATATAATCAATATTATCTCTGTTTCTGATATACCAATTAATCTCTTCGTTTTTTTCAGAAAGGATTTTAATTAGTGCTGTTGCCCAGCTACCGCTTCCTATTACACCAAATTTTAATTTAGTTTTTGTCATTTATATAATTCGTTGGTGTTGATATAATCCATAACTTTTTTAGCAATTAATTCACTAGGGTCAGCTTTTTTTAAAACTATATTTCTAATATTTGTTGAACTTAAGTCAATTCGTGGTCCTCCAATATACGTAGCATTCTCATTAATTATATATGGGTTTTCTTTAAGAGTTCCTTTCCTAGGGTAAATGAAAATCTTATAATTTTTTAATATTTTTTCATAATCTTTCCATGTGTCAAAAATTTTATAATTGTCTTCCCCAATAATCAGGCTAAATTCGATTTCTGACAATTTTTTTGAAATATACTCCAAAGTATCAATTGTATAGTTCGGCTTTTTAAGATTAACTTCTAAATCACTGGGCATTATATTATTATACTTTTCTGTTGCAATTTCAACCATATTGAATCTGTGTTTGAAGTCAGAAATATTATTTTTTCTTTTGATAGGGTTTTCGGGTGTTACGACAAGCCAAACTTCATCATTTAATTTTGCATCAATAATATACTCAGCAATTCTTAAATGACCTTTGTGTATAGGGTCAAAAGTTCCAAAAAATAAACCAATCTTTTTCTTATCCATTGATGAAATTATTTACAAGATTGAAAACTTCATTATAGCTTGTTTCAAGAATATCGTTTTCAACTACATAATCAAATTTGTCAGCTAGTAACATTTCATCTTTAGCTTTATCAACTCTGGTTTTGATATTTGATTCTGTTTCAGAATTTCTATTTNTAAGCCTCTTTTGAAGCTCAATTATNCTTGGTGGTTTTATGAAAATNGTTAACGTTTGATTCTTATATTTCTTTTTAATGTTTAGCCCCCCCATTACATCTATATCAAAAATTAAGTTTTTTTCTTTTGAATTTTCAAGCTGTGAAATCAGTGTACCGTAAAATACGCCCTTATATACCTCTTCCCACTCTATAAAATCGTTACTGTTTATTTTATTTTTGAACTCCTCTTTGGAAATGAAAAAATAATTCTCGCCATTTTTTTCATTATCTCTTGGTTTTCTCGATGTGGCCGAAATTGAAAACGAAAGGTTTAGGATTTTTTCGTCCAGAAGTTTATTCACAATTGTTGTTTTTCCGGATCCTGATGGCGCAGCAATGACTATAAATTTTGATTTTTTCATCAAAGAATATTTAAAATGTTTTCTTTAATTTTTTCTAAATTTTCCTTCATTTCAATTACATTCCTTTGAAGGCTAGCATCATTTGCCTTTGAACCAATTGTATTTATTTCCCTTCCAATTTCTTGGCATATAAATCCTAGTTTTTTACCTATAGGATATTTTGATTTTAATGATTCATCAAAAAGGGTCAAATGACTTTCGAGCCTTACTACCTCCTCATTTATATCAAATTTCTCAATGTAGTAAATTATTTCCTGCTCAAATCTGTTGTTATCAACCTCCAGCTTTATTTTTTTGAGCTCTGTAATTAGTTTTTTTCTTTTCTTTAAAATCCTCCCTCTTTCAATCTTCTTTATTTTACTCAAAGATTTTTTGATATTAGAAATTTTAGCCTTTATATCCTTCTCAGTCCCCTTACCCTCTTTTTTTCTAAATGTGTCAACTTTTAAAATGACCGAATATATTTTAATCAATAGGGATTTGATTTGAGTACTTTTTAATTTTATGATTTTTGATTCATATGCATTCGGAAGACTCATAGCTATCTCTAAATAATTATCACCTTGACTATTATCTATTTTTTTTAATGTTTTTATATATTTTTTTACAACTTCTGGATTAATACTTACATCTTCTTGGCTTAATTTACCTTCGATATTTACATTGATTTCAATTTTACCACGATGAAGTTTATCAGCCAATTTTTTTCTTAAATCGTTTTCAAACGATTTTAAAAATTGAGGAACTCTTATT
>JGI24820J26691_1000059_pt1 | contig 25528 bp, 24 predicted proteins | sample METZYME_5_50m_FD_26691 | JGI IMG/M metagenome (IMG submission 26691) | reverse complement strand
CAGCAGGTGCTTCCTCTTCAGTTACAGCTTCTTCAGCAGGTGCCTCTTCTTCAGCAGGTGCTTCCTCTTCAGTTGTAGCTTCCTCAACAGGTGCTTCTTCAGCAGTTGTTTCCTCTTCAGCTGCAGCTTCCTCAGCCTGTTTTTTAACTTCTTCTTGCTTTGCAGCTAATGCAGCTGCCTTTTTTGCATCTGCCTTATCTTTTTTTGCTGACTTTCTTGCTTCAAGTTCTTCAGATGTTAATTTAGAGTCTTTAATTAACTTTTTAACCCTATCGCTTATCTGAGCACCCTTAGAAACCCACTCATTAACCTTTTCAACATCTATTCGTAAAGATTCCTCTTGGCCTTTTGCTGAGGGATTATAAAACCCGAGGCGCTCGATAAAACCACCATCTCTTGGATTTCTAGAATCAGCAACTGTAATAAAATAATAGGGATTCTTTTTTGCCCCACTTCTTGAAAGTCTAATAACTACCATAATTTCTTTAAAGTTAAATTTAGTTGGAGTATTTTAGGTTAACCTTGGTGATTTTGGTAGTAAAAAAGTATAATTTCTTTAAATGATAGAACCTTTTCCACTTGCTTTATTTTTAAGCGTTTTAGTTTTTGTTGTATTTAGATTCTTAATAAGATTAAAATCTTCGACTTTAATTTCCGCAACCTTATCAATATTAGCCTTTTCTTTCCTATTACCCGATGTTGCAGGCTCGGATAATATCTATTATTGGGGATTAATCCCAAATGAAGATTTCAGCCAGGTTGATGCTCTTAGATTACATATATTTTTCTCGAGTTTGGCGATTTTAGTCTTAATAATGTCTTTTTTAGAAATAATATTGCTGACTAGAAAAATTAGGCTCACAAAGTCTCTTAATACTTTTAGAAATGATCATATTCCAATTGAAACAAGGTATAAAACAGTATTTTGGCTTATTGGACTTAGTTTGGTATTGCTCTCAATAGGTTTAGCATCTGGTTTTCTTCTAGACTTAAATAACGTTGACTACCTAATAATAAAGATTATTTTTACAGCCTTAGCTTGGATTACTTACATGACAGCTTTTATAAGAATGCGTTTTTTTAATTTGCAAACAAAATTTATTGTTCGCTACAGTTTTCTTTCAATTGTCTTTATAATGATCGCCTTTTTTGTAAATATTTAGTTTTAAATGTCTGAAGAACCCTCCTTAGTAATTTTAATCACTTCTATCATCTTTTTGTTACTGCTTTCAGCATTCTTTTCTGGCTCAGAAACAGGAATGATGGCATCAAATAAAATCAAACTTCGAAATAAAGCAAAATCTGGTGAAAGAAATGCAGACAGGGCATTAAAGCTGCTTTCAAAACCAGATAATCTTTTATCAGTAATTCTTGTTGGCAATAATTTTGCGAATATTTTGGCTTCAGCTCTTGTGACAATACTTATGATCAATTTTTTTGATGGAAGAGTCCTTTTAGGATCGATAGTTCTTACTATAATCATTTTAATTTTTTCTGAAATCACTCCAAAAACTACAGCTTCCGCATATCCGGAAAACTTTGCATCAAAATCTTCTTGGGTTCTATCAAGACTTAGTTTTCTATTTAAACCAATTGTTTTGATGACTAATCAGGTTAGTTCAAGACTTTTAAATTTACTTAATGTTGATATAAAAAAATCAAATGATTCTGATAATTTAAATACTGATGAATTGAAGACATTATTAGATGATTCCAATAGCTTGATTCCAAGAGATTATAGAAAGATGTTAAGTGCAGTTCTTGGAATGGATAAACTTATAGTTGAGGACATAATGATACCTTTGTCAGAAATTGAAGGTATAAATATTAATGAAAGTTTAGAAAATATAAAGAAGAGAATTAAAGACTCTCCCTATACAACATTGCCTGTTTATGATCAAAATATTGCAAATTGTATTGGGTTGCTGCATCTAAAAGATTCCTCAGATTTTTTAGATGCTTTTGAGATGGATAAGCCAGTAGATTCTTTTATTTCGGAGCCCTACTTTGCTTCATTGACAACAAATTTAACAAAACAACTTCATGAATTCCAAAATAATAATGAGAGTATTGCTCTCGTCGTAGATGAATATGGCGAAGTTGAGGGCTTAATAAGTGTCGAAGATATTTTTATTGAAATTGTTGGTAAATTCGGGAATGAAATATCCGAACAAGAAAAAGAGTTTTCTCTTCAGCCCGATGCCTCTGTAATAACAGATGGAAACTCAAAAATTAGAGATCTCAATAAATTTATGTCTTGGAAGATACTAGATGATGAGTCAAAAACTATTAATGGTCTTATTTTAAGGGCGATTGATGAAATACCGATTGCAAATCTATGCCTTGAGATAGACGAGTATAGGTTTGAAATCTTGAAAATAGAAAATAACTCAATATCGAGTATTAAAATTAAAAAAGTGAGATCTTAAAAAAAACCTTTCCGATTACATTATCAGTATTAAATATTTCTGAATAATGCCTTGAATTATATTCCGTATTATCACCGGTCACTTTTATGTGATTATCTTCTATGCTTGAAATACGCTTAATTATTTCTCCTGAATCACTTGTGCTTAAAATAACAACATCGTTAACGTAAAGGTTTTTTGTTTTTACAGCTAATACAAGTTGGTTAGACTTAAAGTTAGGGAGCATACTGCTCCCTTTTACTCTAAATATCTTAATCACTAACTACAGGAACAATAAGATCTAAATTTGGAGGATTTAGAGATTTCTTACTTTCTACCTGTACTTCTTTTGTTGTCCAAAATATTTCTGCAAATCTATTTACAAGCTCAACCAATTTTANGCCATTNTCTCTGTCTAGGCTCTGTTTACATTTTGAAGCAGTCATCATAATGGAATGTGTTAAAGAATGAATTTCAGGGAATTTTTCCATATGCGGCTCTTTAAAATAATCGCCCCAGATTGTTGCAATTGCATCTTTAACTTCTTTTGCATGAGACTCCTTTTGTTCCATGATTCTTGCTAGGTGGGCAATATCTTCTTTTGAACTAAGGTTATCATCCATCTCACCGATCAAATCTAAAAATCTCACAACACTGAGAGCTGCAAACTGAGCTACAGCTGGATCATAGACAGCACATGGAATATCGCAATGCGCTTTTACATTTCTAATTTTCATATAAAACTCCTATAAATGGCTCTAAAAATCAGTGCACATGTTAAGCCTAAAAGTGCATAAGCGAAAAATATAATCATATTTACCAAGAACTCAACCATATGTGAATGAGCGGCATTAGTCACATGAGCATTTGTATATAAAGGGAATAACATAATTAAAAAATACTTTTTCATTTTTTCTCCGTAAAAATTTATTTTATATCAAATAAAAAAAAATGGGGCACAAAGCCCCATATAAGTTGAGTTCTTAAAACCTTACATCATTCCAGGCATACCACCCATTCCACCCATATCAGGCATTGCTGGTGCAGCACCTTCATCTTTAGGAATGTCAGTGACCATAGCCTCAGTTGTAATCATCATACCTGCAACCGAGCCAGCTGCTTGAAGCGCAGTCCTAGTCACTTTAGCAGGATCAAGGATTCCCATTTCTATCATGTCACCGTACTCACCAGTGGCTGCATTGAAACCATGCGAACCTTTTCCGTCTCTAACTGCAGCTACAACTACAGATGATTCCTCACCTGCATTTGATGCTATCTGTCTTAATGGAGCCTCTAGAGCTCTTTTTGCAATGCTAATTCCAACGTTTTGATCTTCGTTTTCACCTGTAAGTTTTTCAAGAGATTCAAGTGCTCTGATAAGAGCAGCTCCACCACCAGGAACAACACCCTCTTCAACAGCAGCTCTTGTTGAATGTAATGCATCTTCTACACGAGCTTTTTTCTCTTTCATTTCAACTTCAGAACCTGCTCCGACTTTAATAACAGCAACACCGCCGGCAAGTTTTGCAACTCGCTCTTGAAGTTTCTCCCTATCATAGTCAGAGGAAGTATCCTCAATTTGGACTCTTATTTGATTTACTCTAGCTTCGATAGCAGATTGGTCACCAGCACCATCGATAATGGTTGTGTTGTCTTTGTTTAGAACAACTTTTTTTGCAGTCCCTAAATCTTCAATAGTTGCGCCCTCAAGAGATAAGCCAACCTCTTCAGAAATTACAGTACCTCCGGTAAGGATTGCTATATCTTCAAGCATTGCCTTTCTTCTATCTCCAAACCCTGGAGCTTTACATGCTGCAGCTTTAACAATACCTCTTAAATTATTAACTACGAGTGTTGCAAGAGCTTCGCCTTCAATGTCTTCAGCAATTATAAGAAGTGGCTTACCTGCTTTAGCGACTGACTCCAATAATGGAAGCATATCTCTAATGTTTGATACTTTTTATCATGTAAAAGGATAAGAGGATCATCTAACTCAGTAGTCATATTATCTTGGTTAGTAACAAAATATGGAGAAAGATAGCCCCTATCAAACTGCATGCCTTCGACAACGTCCAATTCATTATCAATACCACTGCCTTCTTCAACAGTAATGACACCTTCTTTTCCAACCTTGCCCATTGCTTCAGCAATAATTTCTCCAACAGCTGTATCACCATTAGCTGAAATTGTTCCTACCTGAGCAATAGCTTTGTCATCAGCACATGGAACACTAAGAGATTTAACAAACTCAACTGCTGTAGAAACAGCCTTATCGATTCCTCTCTTTAGATCCATCGGATTCATTCCAGCTGCAACAGACTTATTACCTTCATTCACAATGGATTGAGCTAAAACGGTCGCGGTTGTAGTTCCGTCACCAGCTTCATCAGAGGTTTGAGAAGCTACTTCTTTGAGCATCTGAGCACCCATATTCTCGAATTTATTTTCCAGCTCGATTTCTTTAGCAACTGAAACACCATCCTTAGTAACAGTTGGTGCTCCAAATGATTTATCTAAAACAACATTTCTTCCTTTTGGTCCAAGTGTTACCTTTACTGCATTAGCTAAGGTGTTAACACCATCAAGCATTTGAGATCTAGCTGAATCTCCAAATTTCACGTCTTTTGCTGACATAATATTTCTCCCTATAGATAAATTAACTTACGACGCCGAAGATATCTGATTCGCTAAGAATAAGATACTCATCACCATCTATTTTGATTTCATTTCCGCCATATTGACCAAAAATCACAGTATCTCCTACTGCAACACCTACTGGAGCAATATCACCATTTTCAGATTTTTTACCAGGTCCTACAGCAACAACTTCACCTTGGGATGGCTTCTCAGTGGCACTTCCAGGTAAAACAATTCCGCCGGCAGATTTTTCTTCTTCTTCAGTTCTTTTTACAAGAACCTTGTCATGTAAAGGTGTAAATTTCATTATTATTTTCCTCTAAAAAAAAGCAATTATATTACTATTCAAATAAATATGGTTAAAAAGTTGTATTTCAATAGAACTTATTAAGTTTTTTTTAGAAGAAAATAGATGATTCTAGCAAGAAAAATTCCTAGAAAATTAGCCAATAAATCTGCAAATTCAAAGTACCTACTTGGATGATAATAGTGAATTACCTCAATCAGTAAACCAAATGAAAATACTAAGAATAATAAATTCAAATTATTAATCTTAAAATTACAAAACATGCCTAGAATTGAAATATAAAAGAATATAATGCTATGAGAAACTTTATCTCCAATGAAGGAAAGAGCGCTAAAGAAAGCTAGTTGGGATGCAGGTAGCAAACTTAAATAAAAAATTAAAATTATTGATAGAAAAAAAATAGCTCGAAAAAATATAATCATCTCTGAATAAGATTTTTATTCAAAGATACTAAAATAATTGCTGGTATAGCTAAAATTGATGTAAAAATAAAAAATATCATCCATCCGACTTCTAGATTCGTGATGGACTGAAAATAATAAGCAAGTACACCAGGAGAAGCCGCTAAATATTTTTCCAGGAAGCATCATAAAAGAGGTCAAGAGTGCATACTGAGTAGCAGTGAATTTTTTTGATACAAGACTTGTTAAGAAAGCGATATTTACTGTTCCAACAACCCCTGCTGAAAAACTATCAGTGAAAACAATTATAGACAGAAGATTTAAATTTGGTTCTGATATAGCTACGATTGAGAAAAAAACATTCGATATCATGACAGCAAAAGCTCCAAAAAGTAATGACTTATAGAGACCAAAATTTTTAATAAGTATGCCTCCCAAAAAAAGACCAATAATTGATGCAACAAGGGCTACGATTTTTACCACTGAGCCAATTTCAGTTAGCGAAAATCCCATGTCAATATAGAATGGATTTGCCATTGGCCCCATTACTATATCCGTGAGTCTATAAGTTGCAATAATTAGTAACAAAATAGATGCTGCAAATAAATTAAATCTTTTTACAAAATCTTTTATTGGCTCCAAAAAGTTTTCAAAAAAAGATAGCTCTTTTTTTTCATGATTTGTTCTCTCTGGAGTTATCAATAGAGCAATCAAGCCTAAAAGCATTAAAACAGCCATTAAAAAGTATGCGCTGCTCCATGAGTAATTTTCTGCATAAATTAGTGCAAAAGAAGTTGCTGTTAAAATAGCAGCTCGATATCCAAATTGATAATATGCTGCTAAATTTCCTTGCTCTTCAATATTTGCAAGTTCTATCCTAAATGCATCGATTGCAATATCTTGAAAAGATCCAGCAAGTGCAATTAAAATTGCGAATGTTGCTAGGTATGAAATGTCTCTAGTTGGATCAGCTCTTGAAAGGCAAATAAGGAAAATAAATATTAAAATCTGCATTAAAATTATCCAACTCTTTCTGCTTCCAAAATATTGAAAAATTGGTACTGAATATCTATCAACCAAGGGAGACCAAAGGAACTTTAGCGAGTAAGTCAAACTTATCCAGGCAAAAAAACCTATTATTGTAAGATCAATTCCTACATCTCTTAACCAAATTGAAAGGGTTGAAAAAATTAGCATATACGGCAGACCTGATGTAAATCCAAGTCCTGCCATTGTTAAGTTTTTATTCATAATTCATTTAGATAATAGCTCCAATTAAAATCTTTCCCGGGATCGGTCTTTCTATTTGGTGAAATATCACTATGTCCAACTATATTATCTTTATTTAAATCTTTATAGTTTTTAAAAAGGGCTTTGGAAACTTGAATTAATGAATTGTATTGATGTTTTGTGTATTTTTCAGTGTGATAACCCTCAAGCTCGATACCAATTGAAAACTCATTACAGTTCTCTTCATTTTTATGACTGGATAATCCAGCATGCCAAGCCTTTTTGTTAAAAGGAACAAATTGAATAATTTTTCCATCTCTTTTTATTAAGACATGGCATGAAACCTTTAAGTCTTTAATTTCTTTAAAGTATTCATGACTATCAATATCTAATTTATTACAAAAAAATTCTTCAATATAACTATTGCCATAGACTTTTGGTGGAAGGCTAATACAATGAATGACTAGCAGCCTTATGTCTGATTCATCTAATCTTTCAGAATAATTTGGTGATTCGATTAACTTTGCATCATCAAGAATATGATCTGTGATGAGCATTAACTTGCTCTTAATTCTGGCGGTAATTTAAAAGATATATTTTCTTTCACGCCACCGATTTCATCAATTTCAGCATCTAAGAATATACATAAATTTTTTATTATTTCTTGGATTTTTGACTCTGGCGCTGAGGCTCCGGCAGTGAGGCCAATATTTTTACAATCTTTAAGTGCATCTAAATCTAGATCACTAAATTCATCTATTAAAACCGAGGAAACACCACATTTATTAGCTAATTCTTTCAGGCGATTTGAGTTTGAGCTCGCTTTTGATCCAACAACAATAATGAAATCTGTTTCTAAAGCTAATTGTTTAACTGCATCTTGCCTATTTTGTGTGGCATAACAGATATCATCCTTTTTTGGACCAGTAATATTAGGAAACTTTGAAATTAGTTCATTTATTATATCTTTAGTCTCGTCAACGCTAAGAGTGGTTTGGCTAACGTAGGCCAGGTTATTAGGTTGGTTCACGGAAACTTTTTTAGCTTCATCTATATCTTGAACGAGATAAATGTTTCCATTTTCACTGGAATATCTACCCATAGTTCCTTCAACCTCAGGATGTCCCTCATGACCGATTAGGATAATATCCTTGTCTGCCCTTCCATGCCTAATCACCTCCATATGAACTTTTGTAACAAGTGGACAAGTTGCATCAAAGAACTGGAGATTTCTTACTTTAACAGATTCTTCAACCTTACTGGAAACGCCATGGGCGCTAAAGATTACAATCGAGTTATCAGGTACATCCGAAATCTCTTCAATAAAAATAGCTCCTCTATTTTTTAAATCATTTACCACAGTTTTGTTGTGAACGACTTCATGTTTCACATATATGGGGCTTCCAAACATTTCTAAAGCTCTGTTCACTATCTCAATAGCTCTATCAACTCCTGCACAAAAACCTCTAGGGTTCGCAAGTGACAATTTAGTTTTTTGGTTCATTTGTGGATTTTAACAAAATTAGTTCGCTAATTATAAAAATTATTGCACCAATAGTAATATAAGCATCTGCAAAATTAAAAACAAAAAATGAATAATCAAAAAGTTTTAAGTGCAAGAAGTCGGTTACAACGCCATCAGGTATCCTATCAAAGAGGTTCCCTAAAGCACCGCCAATTATTAATATAAGTGACTTCTTTTTTAAACTATTTGATTCATCAAAAAAAATTTTTAAAAAATAAAGAGTTACGAAAAAAATTATTATCAATAATAAATATCTAGATAGAAAATTGTTAAAGTCTAGGAAGCTAAAAGCAATACCAGAATTAAAAACTATTAAAAAATCTATCAAAGGAAGAAAATCATTCTTCTGCAGTAATTCTAAATGATTCAGAGCAATTATTTTCGATATGAAATCAAAGAAAACAAGAAAAAATAGGGAGATTAAATAGCCTTTAGACAAATTTCCTAACTTCTCCATCACCGTAAACATTTGTATTACATCTATTGCAAATCTCAGGATCCTCAGCAATTGATCCTACTGAGGCAGATTTATTCCAACATCTTATGCATTTTATTTGATCAAAATTAGTTATATCGATATTTAAATCCGAATTTACTGATTTATTTAACTCAACCTCAGAAACAATGAAAACAAATTTGAGTTCATTTTCTATTTTATTTAATGCGTTAAAGATTTCTTCTCCACATGAAATACTTATCTTTGCATCAAGAGAACCTTTTATGATTGTGTCAGATCTTGCTTTCTCAATATTCTGATTGACTATATCCTTAACATAAAAAATGGTTTCCCAGTCTTTGTCTGATATCGAACTTTCAATTTTATTTAATATCTTTTGTGGACATAAAAATACTGATTTAGATTGTTTTTTGAAAAGCTCATGTGACTGCCAAATTTCCTCAGCAGTAAAAACGAGTATTGGTGATATGAGTCTTATTAAAATATCAGCGACTTCAAAAAGAGCATTCTGAGCGGAAATTCTTGCATGAGAATCACTTTTAGTAACATACATTCTGTCCTTAATTATGTCTAAATAAACTCCACCTAATTCATGAACGCAAAAATTATGAATCTTTTGGATAACATGATGATAGGCATAGTCTTCATTTAAGCTATTCACTTCCTCATGTAGCTTTATTGCTTCACTGATTATCCACTTATCAATTTCAACTAAATCATTTTCATTTATTTTTTTTGTATTTTCATCGAAGTCACTTAAATTGCCCATAATAAATCTGAAAGTATTTCTAATTCGCCGATACTGATCCGATACCTGTTTTAAAATTTCATCTGTGGCTACCATTTCACTTCTAAAATCAGTAGATGCAACCCAAAGTCTTAAAATATCTGCACCTAAGTTATTACAAACTTTTTGAGGAGAAACAACATTTCCTAGAGATTTTGATTGTTTTCTCCCATTTTCATCAACAACAAATCCATGGGTAAGAACAGCTTTATATGGAGCTTTACCATTTATAGCAATTCCCGTTAATAAAGAAGATTGGAACCATCCCCTATGCTGATCAGATCCCTCTAAATATAAATCTGCTATAAGGTCTTTTCCATATAGCTTATCTAACACACAAAAATGTGTTGATCCTGAATCAAACCAAACATCTAGGGTATCTGTGGATTTAACATAGTCATCATGGTCATCTATCAAATCCTTTAAGCTAACTTTATCCCAAGCCTCAATTCCCTCTTTATCAATAAGATCTGCGATTTCATTAAAAAGTAGATTTTGTTTAGGGTGTATTTCACCATTTTTCTTATTAATAATAAGAGGAATCGGTACTCCCCAGCTTCTTTGCCTCGAAATGCACCAATCAGGCCTGTCTTCAAGCATAGATTTAATTCTTTCATATCCCCACGAAGGCTCCCACTTCACTCCACTTACAGCTTGAATTGATCCCTCTAGGAGACCCGATTTATCCATCGAGATAAACCACTGTGGGGTTGAAGCAAAAATTAATGGTGTTTTATGCCTCCAGCAGGATGGATATGAATGATGGAAATCTTCTTCATTTATTAATGCGTCTGATTTTCTGAGAAAATCTATTACTATGGCATCTGCTTTTATTGCCGGCAATCCAGCTAAAGCTCCATATTCTGAATTAAAAAATCCATTTCCATCAAGAGCATGAATAGTATCAATGTTATATTTTTTACAAATGTTGTGATCATCAACACCATGAGCAGGTGCAGTGTGTACACAACCAGTTCCAGTTTCGGTTGTAACATGATCACCATGAATTAAAATGGATTCCCTTTCAAGGTATGGATGTTCTAAAATTATCTCCTTGATATCATTTCCAAAAACTTCAGTTATTTTTTTTAAGTCTGTACCCCAGCGCTCTGAACATTGCTCAATGAGATCACTTGCTAAAACCAATTTCCCAAACTTTGAATCGCATAGACTGTATCTAAGCTCTGGACCAATTGAAACTGCAGCATTTGCTGGTATTGTCCAAGGTGTAGTAGTCCAAATAACAAAGCTGCACTCATCTAATTCTTGAGAAAATATCTTACTTAAATTACTTAGACACTCTTTTTTTACTTTGAAGCTTACATCAATTGATTTAGAAACCTTATCTTCATATTCAACTTCAGCTTCTGCAAGTGCTGATTTACAGTCATAGCAAAAATGTACTGGTTTTTCTCCTTTTTGGAGGTGACCATTTGTTACTATTCTTCCAAGAGATCTAACTGTGTCAGCCTCGAATGATGCATCAAGTGATTTGTAGGAATTATCCCAATCGCCCAAAACTCCTAATCTTATAAAATCTTTTTTTTGATTTTCAATTTGAGTTATTGCATATTCACGACAAGCAGCAATAAATTTTGATTTATCTTTAACAGTGTCACTGTCTCTTCCAAACTTTTTTTCAACATTTAGCTCAATTGGTAACCCATGACAATCCCAGCCTGGCACATATGGTGCATCGAAACCTTGCAGCGTTTTTGTCTTTACGACTATATCTTTTAAGATTTTATTAACAGAGTGGCCTAAATGAATGTCTCCATTTGCATATGGCGGCCCGTCATGAAGAATAAATTTATCCTTTTTGGCATTTTCCTCTCTTATTGCATTATATAAATCAATTGAGTTCCAAAAAGAAAGGATTTCCGGCTCTTTTCTTGGTAATCCTGCCTTCATAGGTAAATCTGTTTTTGGCAGATTTAAGGTATTTTTNTAATCTTTTTCCATTTATCTAATTAAAAATCTTCTTTGCCTTCTCTATATCCTTTTTTATCTGAGATTTCAGAATTTCTACGCTATCAAATTTTTCTTCTTCCCTTATTTTTTCAACGAATTGTACAGTAATACGAGTTCCATAAATATCTTTTTCAAAATCAAATATGTGTGTCTCNAGTACCGGTCTACCACCTCCAACAGTTGGTCGAACCCCCATATTTGCTATTCCCAAATAATTTGATCCATTTACTGTGCATCTAACAGCATAAACACCTGAGATAGGCAGTTTTTGCTTCGGTATCCAAATATTTGCTGTTGGGACTCCAATTTCTCTGCCAAGCTGACTGCCGTAAACTACTTTGCCNGAATAGCTATAATCCCAATTAAGCATGGCATTAGCGCTTACAAAATCATTTAAAATTAAGGCTTCTCTAATCCTTGTACTGCTAACTCTTTTGCCATTAGTTTTTACAGTATCTGTTTTATGAATTTCTATGCCGTTTGAGTCACCCCAACTTTGCAGGAATGCATAATCACCTTTCCTATCTTTTCCAAATTTAAAATCGTCGCCGATTGTAAGGGACTTTATTTNAAGCTCTTCTAAGATTTTTTTAGTAAATTCTTCAGGAGTCATGGATTTAAGCGATTCATTAAATTTCAATAACATACAAAAATCTATTTCATTCATTGATATAAGTCTCAATTTATCTCTCCACGGAATAATTCTAGGAGGAGGCGTTGAGTTATTAATTTTTGAAAAATATTCAGCTGCATGAGGTTCTGTAAATATGACCAATGAAGATAAATTTCTTTCCAAAGCATTTTTCTTTACCTTTTCGAGAATTGCTTTGTGNCCTAGATGCATTCCATCAAAATTTCCAATCGTTGCACTAAGACCAATTTTTGGAAATCTTTTTTGGAAAAGCTCGATATTTTTTTGACCTCTAATTAAGTACATATTTATATATAAAAATCTTTATTTGAGACTNTAAAAATCCACTTTGAAACAAGAAAGTAAAATAAAGAACTTAGTATAACAATAACTCCAATAAGAGAGATTCTTATCAGGTCGCTGAATTCATAAAATTTTGACATCCATTCAGCATCGACTCCAATAAAATAGTCAAATCCTAATAGCATTAATATTGAAGAGAATAATGCTGCTAAATTAGTCCTATGTAAAATAATTTTTGAGCTAATGAGGTTTTGTTTAGCAAGAACAAAAAATAATATACTTGCGCTTACTAGAACAGCAAGAGAACTTCCAATAGCAAGTCCAGCATGTCCATACCCAAGCTCAAAAGCAAAAATGTAATTTAAGATTGCATTAAGAATCAAGCTCAGTAATGCAACATAAAATGGTGTTTTGGTATCCTTTCTTGAGAAAAAAGCTGGTGTTAAGACTTTCATTAACATAAAAAATGGTAGTCCATAGCAAAAGAATACGAGGCTATATGATGATTTAATAACATCATGTTCTGTAAATTCACCTCTAAAAAATAACGAGGCAATTATTGGTTCAGCAAAATATATCAAACCAATCAACGAAGGGACAGCTATAAAAATTACCAATCTGAAGCTATTATCAAGCAAAGATTTAAAATGATGTTCATCTTTTTTAACGGATGCTTTAGATAGTGAGGGTAGCAATACAGTCCCAATCGCAATTGCAAATATGCCAAGTGGAAATTGAATAAGTCTATCAGATATATATAACCATGTTGGACTTCCTGTTTCTAAAAGAGAGGCAAATATAGTATCTATTAGAAGATTTATTTGAGTGACTCCTCCAGCTAATATAGCAGGAACAATTAAGTTAAAGAATCTTGAAATCTCAGAGTTTTTTAAATTTATTTTTGGAACTGGTAGTCTATCAATCGCTTTTAAGGGAGCAAATTGGATAATTAGCTGCAATATCCCTGCAAGAAAAACACCCCATGATAAAGATAATAATGGAGCATCCATTTTTGGTGCGACTAATAAAGCAAAAATTATTAGAGTCAAATTAAAAATTATTGGGGTAGCTGCAGGTAATGAAAATCTTGAATGAGTATTTTGAATGCCTGCTGCAAAAGCTACCAATGATATTAATGCTAAATATGGAAACATAATCCGTAAAACATTTACTGCGAGAACCTGCTTTTGTGGATCAAAATAAAATCCTGGTGCAAAAATAAATATTACAAAAGGAGCAAATAATAGACAGATGATTGTGAAAATAAATAAAGTAGAAATTAAAATACCTGCCAAGCTATCAATGAAGTCTTTAACTTGCGTTTTGTCTTTTGAATGCTCTAAATCAGATAAAATTGGAACAAAAGCTTGATTAAATGCTCCTTCTGCAAAAAATCTTCTAAAAAGATTAGGTATCCTCAAAACAACAACAAAAATGTCATGGTACAGAGATGCACCAAATAAATTTGTCGTAGATATATCTCTAAGAAGTCCGAAAATTCTAGATGAAAAAGTCCAAAAACTGACTTTTACTGAACTAAAAAAGTTTTTTTTAGAAACTTGTTTATTTGCGCTCATTAAAATCTAAAGAGAGAGAATTAATGCAATATCGTAAAAATGTTGGTGGCGGCCCGTCATCAAAAACATGGCCCAAATGTGAATCACAATCGGAGCACCTTACCTCTGTTCTTATCATTCCATGAGATGAATCTTTAAATTCTGCAATACATGAATCATCAATTGGCTGAAAAAAACTCGGCCATCCGCAACCTGAATTGTATTTTGTTGTGGAAGAAAAAAGATCTCTTTTACAACATATACAAATATATGTACCTTCCTTTTTATTATCCAAAAACTTACCGGAATAAGGTGCTTCAGTAGCAAAACATCTAGTTACCTGATATGCATCTTCATCAAGGATCGATTTCCAATCTTTATTTATTAAATCTTCTTTTGACATCTCTAAATTATAACTAACAGAAACTAAATATTTTTATATAAATTAATAAATAGTCGAAGATTATCAGTCTTAGTAGATCTTTTGATTCCAGTAAAATCATTTTTTAACTCATAGTTATTCCTTACATTACTGAAAGAAATTCCTTTTTTTAGAAAAGATTCTTTAAATTCAAAAGATATTTTTTCTAAATCAATAAGATTATTAAAAAATTCTATTGGATATTGGTTGGTCAAAAAGTCATTATCCATTGACTGAGGGTTTTGAATTTCTAATTTATTAGATAAATTTCTCAATGTATTTTCTAAATCAAAAACTGAACAAAACTCTTTTAATATCATTAAAGTTCCTTTATGTTTTGCCTCGATGCTGTATCCCGCAATATGTGGAGTTGCTATCAGGCAGCTCGAGATAAGTCTTGGATTTGGACTTTGTTCATTCTTATAAACATCGGATAAGTAGGTAATTCTATTTTCGAGGATATCATTTTCGTTTACTATTTCCCCTCTTGCTGAGTTAATAATTATTTTTGTATGAGCTCTTTTTAAAAAATTGGAATTTATTAGATCATGTGATGGAAATTCGCCTCGTTTTGAATAAGATGCATGAACAGTTATTACATTGCAATTCATAATATCTCTAATATTGCCAATAGACATATAAGGATCATAAATTACATTTTTAATCTGAAGATTATTAAGAATGTTTGATAATAATTTACCGACATTCCCATAACCAACAATTCCTATAGTTTCGCTTGATGAAATAAGCTTTTTGAAAAATAAAAGACTTATGCATGAAAGCACCCAATTTACTACAGCTGATGCATTACAACCTGAAGCAACAAATATCTCATATTTTGAGCAATCAAAAATACTTGGTTCAATATGATCATATCCAGACGTTGCTGAGCCAATAAATTTTATAGATGAATTAGATAATAGTTCTGTATCGATTTTTGTTGTAGATCTTATAAATAATGCATCTGCATCAATACAGTCATTATTAGTAAGTTCAGAATCAGTGAAATATTCAATAGAAAGCTCTTTATAATTTTTAATCTTATGAAGATACTCTTTGAAAAAAGGTATTTTATTGTCTACCAATAATCTCATTAATTATCTTTTGAGGGTGCAAAAATACTCTTCAACCAACCAATAAAAGTATTATCCCTTAAATTGAACTTATCCAAGTTATCAAAGTCTTTTCCTAATTTAACTGGATTTTTGTAAAAATCTTTTCTAGAAATAAAATCACCTTGATCAAGGTTTTTAACCACTTTTGCAGGATTGCCAGCTGCTACAACATTTGCAGGAATATTTTTAGTGACTACAGCACCAGCGCCTATTATTGAATTTTCTCCAATTGTTACCCCCTTACAAATTATTGCGCTATCACCAATCCAAACATTATCTTTCAATATTATTGGTTTTGTCTTTCCAACTGGCTCACTTCTATCATAAATACCATGCCAATCTGCATCAGATATATATGCGCCATGAGCAAACATGCAAGCATCACCTATTTCAATTAATTCTGCTGCCATTATTCTTACACCAGGAGTAATTAGGCAATATTTACCAATTTTTAACTTTCCCTCCCAGTTTCCTATGTTCCAACTTGTAAATTGAACATTTGCATCTCTTGCTCCNATAATTGTAGGAAAGTCATCAATACTGATGTGAGATCCAAAAAGCTTAATATATTGTGGTTTAAAAAATGCACCGCCTTTGCCAAGAAAGTCAAATTGAGGTCGCAGGTAATATTTAACATAGAGACTTACAAGTCTTTTTGAGAGTTTTTTTAACCAGTATGGTCTATTATCTTTTCTGATTTTTATCTCCTTTTAAATATCAAACTATATGATAAAGTACATGAAAATTAATTGTGACCTTTTGTGAAGAAATATATATCCGAAATTAAAAATATTGTAATTATTGGCCTGCCAATTTTTGGCTCACAAACTTCATATATGTTAATGGGTGTCACAGACACTATTGTTGCTGGAAGAGCTAATACTACTGATCTTGCAGCGCTTGCAATAGGTAACTCAATATTCAATCCGTTGTGGTTTGCACTGAGTGGAGTTCTTTTTGCAGTAACTCCAATTGTTGCTCAATTATTTGGGGCAAAAAACTTTATTGAGATTGAAAATAAAGTAAGACAAATCTTGTGGATGTCGTTAGTTGTAGGCTTAGTCCTCTCAATAATACTAGTAAATATTGGTCCCTTAATAAAATTACTTCCAATTGATTTAGAGGTCTCAGTTATTACAAGTGAATATTTAAAAGCTCTTGCTATTGGGGCCGTTTTTATGGGTTTATTCACTTGCTTAAGATGCTTTAGTGAGGGTATGACATTAACACTTCCAGTTTTTTATGTTGCCTTTGCTGGAATGCTTATAAACATCCCACTAGATATTATTCTTGTTAATGGTTTATTTGGTTTTCCAAAGCTGGGTGGAGTAGGATGCGGTTATGCAACATCTCTCATTGCAATTTTCCAAACAATAGCTATTTCTGTTCTCATTATAAAATCCCAAAAATATAAAAAGGTTAGGATCTTTAAGGCTATCAAATTACCAAAAATGGAAACTATCAAAGAAGTATTCAAGCTTGGGATGCCAATTGGCTTTGGTATTTTTATTGAATTGAGCATGTTTAGTGGCGCAGCTCTAATAATTAGTGCATTGGGTGTTGGAGTAATAGCAAGTCATACAATTGCAATCAATATTACAAGTACATTTTTTATGCTTCCTCTTGCATTTGGTCTAGCAACAGCAACACGAGTAGGAAATCTGATTGGTGAAGAAAGATTGTTAGATGCAAAGTTTTCTGCAGGTAGCTCGCTACTCCTATGCTTCATGATTGCAATAGTTACAACGGCTACTATCTTTATATTCAGAGAATTTCTTGTCTCTTTATATACAAGTGATCCAGAAGTAATTGCTCTTGGTGTAAGTTTATTATTATATGCAGCTATCTTCCAAATACCTGATGGGGTACAGATGTCTGCAGTTGGAAGCTTAAGAGGTTTTAAAGATACCTTTGTCCCAATGATTTTAATATTAATTTCATATTGGTTGATTGCTCTGCCAGCAGGTTTTTTTATGACTTACGGAGTGATTGGACCAAAACTGGGAGCTTCAGGAATGTGGATTGGTATGATTTTAGGTTTAACAGTATTTTGCTTTCTTGGAATAATAAGATTAAAGCGCGTTATTGATACAAACCTTAAGACAGTAATGACTTAGTTGTAGACCAATTTCAAGAAGATTTTTAGCAACAACTACTCCACTTTCGTTAAGCTTTTTTATTTTGTCCTCAGCCGTACCTTTCCCACCAGAAATAATTGCTCCTGCATGTCCCATTCTTTTTCCAGGTGGAGCTGTTTGACCAGCAATATAAGAGACCACTGGCTTACTGATGTTATTAGATATAAATTCAGCAGCCTCCTCCTCTGCACTCCCTCCAATTTCTCCAACCATAACAATTGCATCTGTTTGATTATCAGCCTCAAAGAGTTTCAAAATATCAATAAAAGATGATCCTGGAATCGGGTCACCTCCAATACCAATACAACTAGATTGTCCTAGACCAAGATCAGTAGTTTGCTTAACTGCTTCATAAGTTAGTGTTCCAGATCTTGAAATAATTCCAATTCTTCCTGGAAGATGAATTTCACCAGGCATTATGCCCATTTTTCCTACGCCAGGAGTTATTACGCCAGGGCAGTTTGGTCCAATAAGTCTTATATCATTATCATCTACAATTTTTTTTACTTCCAACATATCTAAAGTTGGAACTCCCTCAGTGATACACACTATAAATTTTATTCCAGCATTTGCAGCTTCAATAATTGCACTTTTGCAAAACGGAGCAGGAACAAATATTAGGGACGCATTTGGTTGAACTTTATCAACTGCTTCCTCTACTGAATTAAAAACAGGCAAATTTAAATGAGAGCTTCCTCCTTTTCCAGGAGTGACACCACCTACTACATTAGTGCCATACTCAATTGATTGAGCAGAATGAAGAGTCCCTTGAGATCCTGTAAAACCCTGAACAAGAACTCTAGTATCTTTATTTATTAGGATACTCATTTAGCTAGCTCTACAGCAGTTCTAGCTGCTTCCTCCAAACTGTTTGCACTTTGTATCTTTGTTGAAGATTTAGAAAGAATGGATAATCCTTTTTCAGCATTATTTCCTTCAAGCCTGACAACAACAGGGATTTCAACTTCCACTTCATCTATCGCTGCAACAATACCTTCTGCAATTAAGTCACATCTGACAATACCACCAAAAATATTTACTAGAACCACCTTTACTTCTGGATCAGCTAAAATAATCTTAAAAGCTTTTGCAACTCTTTCTTGAGTGGCCGTTCCACCAACATCAAGAAAGTTTGCTGGATTTCCATTAAAAAATTTAATCGTATCCATTGTGCCCATCGCCAAACCAGCCCCATTTACCATACATCCAATATTTCCATCCAAGGATACATAACTTAAGTCATATTTTGCAGCTTCTGACTCTCTTGGATCCTCTTGAGTAGGATCATGCATTTGATGTAAGTCTTTTTGTCTAAAAAGAGCATTTGAATCAATATTAATTTTTGCATCAAGGCAATGTAGATTTCCGTCCTGTTTTATTACAAGTGGATTAATTTCTAAAAGGCTGAGATCACACTCAAAAAACATAGAAATTGTCTTCTTTACAATATTTTTCATTTGGGATGATTGACTATCATTCAATTCGAGCGTACTACAAATCTTTTCAAGATCATCAATAGAAATATCATTACCATCAAGGTTAATGGAAGCTATCTTTTCAGGACTCTCCTCTGCTACTTTTTCAATATTTACACCACCCTCTGATGAGGCAATGATTGCAACTTCCTTAGAGGATCTATCAACAACAGCACTATAATAAAGTTCGTCAGCAATNTCGGTACACTCCTCNANAAGGATGCAGTTTACAAGCTGTCCATTTTTATCAGTCTGATAGGTGACTAATTTTTGTCCTATCCATCTTTTANCAAAATCTGAAACCTCTTCTACGGTGTCACATAATGCNACTCCTCCAGATTTACCTCTTCCGCCAGCATGAACTTGAGCTTTTGCTACCCAACGATTACCACCTATTTCATTACATGCTTGCTTTACTTCACTCACACTCCTCACAACCTTCCCTTTTGAGACAGGTAGATCATATTTTGCAAAGATCTCTTTGCCTTGATACTCATGAAGATTCATTTTCTTTTATTGCCTATGTGAATTGCAGAATTATTTGCAGCTAATGCCGCTTCATGAAAGGCTTCACTCACGGTTGGATGACTAAATACAGTTAATCCTATATCTTCAGCGCTTGAACCAAATTCCATAGCAATAACAGCTTGTTGAACAATGTCCGCAGCTGAGGGACCAAAAACATGTACTCCTAAAATAGTGTCATCTCTTTTATCAGCTAAAACCTTGACAGAGCCAACAGAGTCGGCTGCAGCTAAAGCTCTTCCACTGGCAGCAAATGGGAAACTTCCAATCTTAAAGTCTTTACCTTCATTTTCAAGATCTTGCTGAGTTTTTCCAACCCAAGCAACTTCAGGATGTGTATAAATTACATTTGGAACTAGCTCATAATTCATTCTAGCTTTTTTCCCAGCTATTCTTTCTGCAACCATTACTCCTTCTTCTGAACCTTTATGCGCCAACATTGGCCCCCTAACAATATCTCCAATTGCATATATATTTTCGGATTTTGTTTTACAAAAATCATCTACTATGACCCTTCCATGATCATCGAGCTCAATGGGAAAAGTTTCATCAGAAATATCAGCTGTATTTGGTTGTCTACCTACAGCTACAATCAACTTATCAAAATTAACTTTATGTTCTTCACCCTTTGAATCATAAGTAACTTCAACGCCTTTATCATTGTCACTTGCTGATATTACTTTTGATCCTAAATGTATATCTAAACCTTGTTTTTTGAACTCTCTATGGCATTCCTTGGAAATTTGCTTATCTACAATAGGTAGGAAGTCATCCATTGCTTCTATAACAGTAACCTGTGATCCTAATCTTGACCATACACTACCTAACTCTAATCCGATCACACCAGCACCAATAATTCCAAGCTTTTTTGGAACCTCAGTAAAATTAAGAGCACCCGTACTATCCACAATATTTTTAGACCACTTCGCAATTGGTATTTCAATTGGAGTTGAACCTGTAGCTAGAATGATGAATTTTGTTTCAAGGTTAGTCTTTTCTCCATCATTGGATACTTCCACAAGGTTTTCATTAACTATTTTTCCTCTTCCAGAAATTGCATCAACACCATTTGCTTTAAAGAGTCCTGTTATCCCAGTTGTAAGTTTATTAACAACTTCATCTTTTCTTTTCATCATAGATGGAATATTTATAGATAAACCATTTAAATCTATTCCATGTGATTCAAAATCTTTTTGAGCCTCATAATATTTATGAGAAGAATCTAATAAAGATTTTGAGGGTATACAACCAACATTTAGGCAAGTTCCGCCATACTTTTGATTGCCCTTCTCATCAGAAGCATATTCAACACAAGCCGTATTAAGACCTAATTGGGAAGCTTTAATTGCTGCAACATAACCTGCAGGCCCTCCACCAATTACCACCACATCATACATATTTACACCTATAGATTAAGTAAAAGTTTTTCCGGATTTTCTAATTGCTCTTTTATTGATACAAGGAAAGATACAGCCTCTTTTCCATCAAGCATCCTATGATCATAACTCATAGCTAGATACATCATTGGCCTTATTACAATTTCTCCATCTACCACAACTGGTCTATCCTCAATCTTGTGCATGCCTAAGATTGCTGTCTGAGGAGCATTTAAAATTGGGGTTGAGAGCAAAGATCCAAAAATACCACCATTTGAAACTGTGAAAGTTCCACCTTGCATCTCTTCAATTGATAGCTTTCCATCTCTAGCTTTATCAGCATATTCGGAAATAGACCTTTCAATTTCAGAAATTGATTTTATATCAGCATCCTTAATAACTGGAACAACTAAACCTCTATCAGTTGAAACGGCTACGCCAATATCTTTATATCCATGATAAACGATATCTTTACCATCAATACTTGCATTCACTTGAGGAAACTTTTCTAGAGCATTAACTGAGGCAGCAACAAAAAATCCCATAAATCCTAACTTTACGCCATGCTCTTTAAGAAAATCTTCACCATACTTTGATCTAATATCTTTTATTGGTTTCATATCAACTTCATTAAAAGTTGTTAACATTGCTGTCTCTTGTTGAACTTCGACCAACCGCTTTGCAATTGTTGATCTTAATCTAGTCATCGGTACTCTTTTTGTTTCTCTATCAAGACCTTTGTGAGTTTTTTCAAATGATTTTTCACTCACTGAATCACTCTCAACATGATCAATTACATCTGCCTTTGTAATTCTTCCATCTTTACCGCTTCCTTTAATTTCAGCAGCATCTAATTCTTTTTCTTCAATTATTCTTTTAGCTGCTGGACCCGATTTTTTTGTTTCAATAAAATCGTTTTCAGAATTTTCTTCTTCAACAATTTCATCTTTTGGCTCCTCTACCACATCTACTTTTATCTCCGTTTCCTCAATATCTCCAGATATAAATTCACCAATTANTTCAGCACTTAAAACTGTATCTCCTTCATTTTTATGAATCTTTGAGATTTTCCCATCTGAGGGAGCTAATACTTCTAATACCACCTTATCGGTTTCAATTTCAGCTATAACTTCATCTTGTGATACGGCTTCACCTTCTTTTTTGACCCAGTTAGCAATTGTTCCGTCTGCAACGGATTCTGGGAAAGTTGGAGACTTAATTTCTTCACTCATTTGTTATCTCTGCAGAGTACATTATCAACTAATTCTTGTTGTTGTTGAAGATGTAATTTCATTAAACCAACCGCCGGTGCTGCAGCTGGAGGTCTCGAAATAGGCACAAATGAAGTATCTAACTTAAGCTTCTTAAGAACTCTTTCAAGCCTATGTCTGTGACTAAACCATGCACCTTGATTTTGGGGTTCTTCTTGGGCCCATACAAAATCTTTGACATGTGAATAATCTTTTAACATTTCTTCAACTTCAAAATATGGGAAAGGATAGAGTTGCTCTAATCTTAATAATGCTATGTCAGTAATTCCATTTTCATCTCGAGCTTTTTTAAGATCATAAAAAACTTTACCACTGCAAAGAACTACTCTTTTGATATCCTCCTTTGGAAGATTATCATCAATAATACAATTAAAGGCTCCATCTGTAAGTTCTGATAAATCACTAGCTGCTTCTGGAAGCCTCAACAGACTTTTTGGAGTAATAACTACAAGAGGTCTTCGCATTTTTCTTATCGCTTGCCTGCGGAGAAGATGAAAAATCTGAGCTGGTGAGCTTGGCATACAAACTTGAATATTATTTGCAGCACATAGTTGAAGGAATCTCTCTAAACGAGCACTGCTATGCTCAGGGCCCATGCCTTCAAATCCATGCGGTAGTAACATAACTAATCCTGACAGTCTTTCCCATTTATGCTCTGCGCTCACTATGAATTGGTCTATAACTACTTGAGCTCCATTAACAAAATCACCAAACTGAGCTTCCCAGATAACAAGACCGCTTGGCCAAGTAGATGCATATCCATACTCAAAGCCAAGGACGGCTTCCTCTGATAATAATGAATCGTAAATATCGACGATTGTTTTTCCTTTTTCCGCAATTGAATTAAGGGAAAGAAAGCCTTCACCATTTTCTTGATCAAAAATAACTGCATGACGATGATCAAATGTTCCGCGTCTTACATCTTGGCCAGTAAATCTTATAGGATAACCTTCCTTTAAGAGGCTCGAATAGGCCATCATTTCTGCGAATCCCCAATTTAACTTTATCTCACCCTTAGACATTTTTAATCGTTCATCAAAAATCTTTTGAACCTTCCTTTGAACTTCAAAATTTTCAGGAGTTTTTACAATTGACATAGCATTGCTTTCGATTTCTTTTCTAGAGACGGAAGTTATAACGTTCTCATACCATTTTTTATTCATGAAAGGTTCCCAGTCAAACCATTGNTCATCATTTGACCTCGGAGCCAAATTAGGAGTAACTGATTCACCATTTTCAATTCGTTTTCTATAAGATTTCTTAAAATCTTTTATTTCTTCAGCTGAAATTACTGAATCGTCTATTAAATTATTTTCATACATCTCAAGAACAGTATTGTGATTTTTTATTGCTTTATACATGACTGGCTGCGTCGAGGATGGATCATCAGCTTCATTGTGCCCACTCCTTCTGTAACACACTAAGTCAATAACAATGTCTTTTTTAAAGTTTTCTCTATACTCACATGCAAGCTCAGCAACAAAGACGACTGCTTCTGGATCGTCAGCATTTACATGTATTACTGGTGNTTCAATAAATTTACTAATGTCTGTTGAGTACCTAGTTGATCTTGCATCTCTAGCATGGCTTGTAGTGAACCCAATTTGATTGTTGACTACAACATGGATTGTTCCTCCGACACCATATGCTCTTGTCTGTGACATTTGCAAAGTTTCCATTACAACTCCCTGACCAGAAAAAGCTGCATCCCCATGAATTAAAATTGGTACAACTCGATTTTTAAAGGTATCACCAAGTCTATCTTGACGAGCCCTAACAGATCCTACTACAACAGGATTCACAATTTCTAAATGAGAAGGATTATTTGTCAGCGAAACATGAACATCTCCGTGATCCGTTCTTATATTTGAGGAGTATCCCAAATGATATTTTACGTCACCTGTACTTGATCCTTTAAGATCAAAGTCCTCTTCAAAAGCCGCGAAAAGTTCTTTTGATACTTTTCCAAGAACATTTACTAATAAATTCAGCCTGCCTCTGTGGGCCATTCCAAAACAAATTTGTTCTGCTCCGTTTTTTGAAGTTGTCTTAATTAAAGTATCCACCAAAGGTATCAGTGATTCACATCCATCAATACCAAATCTTTTCATGCCAGGATATTTTGATGAAAGAAATTGAGCGAGTCCTCTAGCAGATATTAGTCTTTTTAGGATCTCTTTTTTTCTTTCATGGTCTGAAATCTTATGATCAGCATTTTCAAACTTTTCAATAATCCAACTTCTTTCTCTTTTATTTGAGATATGCTGAAATTCTATACCAATATTTTTACAATATGTGTCCTTAAGCTCTCTTATCAAACTTCCCAATACATGGTTTCTATTGCTTCCAATAGGGAAATCACAATTAATCTCATCTAAAAGCTCTTCTTTGTTAAATAAACTTTCTGTTTTGTATAGGTCTGAATGTATAACCTTTTCAGCAATACCCAAAGGATCAAGATCAGCAGCGGTATGACCATAGTCTCTAAAAGCTTTTATCAAAGTCTGAACTTTTGCTTCAAGAGGACTAGCATCTTTTGAAGCAGTAGTTGTTTTTGGAGCTTCTTTTCTGGATACATTTTGAAAATATTTAATTACGTCATGATGGGAACTATCTTTATTGGTACCATTTTGAAACGGTAAATCGTTAAAGTAAGTTTTCCACTCCTCTGAAACTGAATTAGGATCTTGCAAATAGCTCTCATACAAATCCTCCAAATATGAGAGATGTCCGCCAGATGTATGAGAATCACTCATATACTCTGACATTGTTTTTTTCATTAGCCTACTCCAAACCTACAACCTTTATTTTTTCCTCTTTAGAACCTGTCAAAAGCATTGATTTAATTTCACCAATTGCTTTATTAGGATTTAAACCTTTAGGGCATACATTCACACAATTCATAATGCCGTGACATCGATAAACACTGAAGGGATCACCTAGCTCTTCAAGTCTTTCTTGTTTTTTTGTATCTCTGCTATCTGCTAAAAATCT
>JGI24820J26691_1000057_pt1 | contig 25863 bp, 23 predicted proteins | sample METZYME_5_50m_FD_26691 | JGI IMG/M metagenome (IMG submission 26691) | reverse complement strand
CCTGCTCCAACGTTAACCTTTTCCCCAATTTTTGTATCGCCGATATACGATAAGTGGTTAATTTTACTGTCCTGACCAACCGTAGATTTTTTTACTTCCACGAAATTACCGATATTGGCTCCATCGGATAATATCGAACCAGGTCTAATACGCGCGTAAGGCCCTATTTTGGAATTAGGACAAATATGACAACCCTCTAGATGAGAAAAGGCGCGTATTATTGCGTTTTTCTCGATTGTTACGGCCGGGGCTATTACAACATTCTGCTCTATAACTGTACCTTTACCAATTTCTGTATCAAAAGAGAAAAAAACTGTTTCAGGTGACTGCAAGTGAACACCTTTCTCCATAAACTCAATTCGCTTTGCTTTTTGGAATATTTCTTCAGCCTTAGCCAACTCTTCCAGAGAATTAACACCAATTGTTTCTTTTTCGTCACATAAAACAAGGGAAGACGTATAGCCAGCCTCAGCAGCAAGCTCTATACAGTCAGTGAGGTAAAACTCTTTCGATGCATTTTCATTCCCTATTTTTGCAATTAAACTGAAGATTATATCTGCTCTTCCTAAAATTATTCCACTATTGCACAGTGATATATTAAGCTGTTCACGAGTTGCATCTTTAGCCTCTACAATCTCGATAATATTTTCGCCATTGGTGATCAGTCTTCCATACATTCCGGGGTGTTCCGTATCAAAGCCCAAAACAGCAATGTCACAAGTTTTTCTCGCTTTTATCAATTGAGAAATAGTCTCAGACTTTATGAAGGGAGCGTCCCCATACAGGATAAGCAAATCATTTCCACTTTTTCCAAGTAGTCTTTCAGCCTGTTTTACAGCATGTCCTGTTCCTAATTGTTTTTCTTGAACGACGATTTTAGCATCTGGAGATTTTATTTTTGCAGCTTTACTTATTAGATCAGCCTGGTGCCCTGCAACGATAACTGTTTCTTCTGCTCCAGCTCTTTTTGCTACTTCCATGACATGATGCAACATGCTCGCATTGCCGACTGTATGCAGCACTTTAGGTTTTTCGGACTTCATCCGAGTGCCTTTACCAGCAGCTAAAATTACAACTGAAAAACTCATTAATCGACACCTTGATCTGTCGCGAGGTAATAACTTACCATGAAACCAAAGCAAGTTAAATTCTTTAACAAATGATTGCTTTTTGTTACAAAGCTGAATGTTTTATCTTTCATAGGAAGTTTAATGATATCAATCGTTTTTGATTTGGATGGTACGCTGGCAGATACCAGCAGAGATATGCTTAAAGCGGCTAATTTGTGTTTTGAGGAAATGGGCTATTCAGATGTTCTTTCCGACGAACTGCATAGAGGTACGGCTCTTCATGGGGGCAGGGCTATGCTTACTAAAGGTTTAACCTTATTAAAAGAACCTGATTTGGCCAAGATTGTTTCAGAATATTATCCTAAATTTTTGAAATATTATCGTGAAAACCTTTATGAAAAAACTGTATTTTATGATGGAGCCATTACTTGTTTAGAAAAAATGGCTGAAAAGAGCTGGAATGTAGGTATTTGTACAAACAAACCTGAAGACTTAGCTAAATCATTATTAAGCAAAATGTCTGCCCAAAATTATTTTAAGGCCTTGGTAGGCGCCGATACGATTTCTGTCCGCAAACCAGATCCAGCCCCGTATTTTGAAACCATACGTCGGTTAAATGGAGAGCCAAATTGTTCTTGCATGGTTGGGGACAGCATCACAGATTATAAGACTGCGAGGGCGGCTGATGTTCCAATAATTCTAGTTGATTTTCCGCCTAATGACACAGACATAAGGTCTCTTAAGCCAGATGCAATAATTGGCCACTTTGATGAACTGCTTCCAACAATCGAAAATTTATTTCTCAAGATAAAGTGAACCTTGGATTAGAATTCGTATTGGTATTTAAATTTTATGTATTTATAATTTAAAAATTTTTACAGACACTTTTATGTAAAAATGAAATATTCATTGATAACATTGACCATCCTATAAAATTTTATCATCAATGGAATATGGACAAAAAATTTCACGGTGACTTCACGCAACAAGATGGGCTTCCTGAAATTGCAATTGAGCGTGCAACAAGAGTTTTACGTTCAGGTCGATTGCACCGATACAATTTAGGTAAAGATGAGATTGGTGAAGTTGGCTCTCTCGAGATTGAATTTGCAAAATTTTTAAACGTAAAATATTGCTTAGCAGTCGCATCTGGTGGCTATACATTGTCAACTGCACTTAGGGCATTGGGAGTGGGCCATGGCGACAATGTTTTAACGAATGCCTTTACACTTGCGCCAGTCCCTGGTGCAATTGCTTCCGTTGGTGCAACGCCAATTTTTGTTGGTGTGACTGAAAATCTGGTAATTGACCTTGATGATTTAGAGGCAAAGTCCAAAAACGCTAAAGTACTCATGCTTAGTCATATGCGAGGTCATATATGCGATATGGATAAATTGCTTAGCATTTGTGCCTCGAATAATATCCAACTCATCGAAGACTGTGCGCACACTATGGGCGCAAAATGGGGGAATCGGTGGTCAGGGACCTTTGGTGTAATTGGTTGCTATTCAACGCAAACATATAAGCACATTAATTCGGGAGAAGGCGGTTTATTGGTAACAAACAACCCGGATATAATGGCCAAGGCTACGATATTATCCGGATCTTATATGCTATATGATAGACATCCTGCAGGGCCTGATAAAAAACACTACAATTTAATTAAATACGAAACTCCAAATATTTCGGGGAGAATGGATCATTTAAGGGCTTCAATTTTAAGGCCGCAATTGGATGATCTCATTGAACGAGTTAAGAAATGGAATGAACTATACCAAATATTAGAAGATGGTTTACGAGCTACGCCAGGTTTGACGATAGTGGAAAGGCCTGAGAGTGAAAAGTACGTCGGTAGTTCATTCCAATTTTTATTATTAGATTGGTCTTCAGAGCAAGTTAAAAGGGTTGTTGCCGACTGTTTTTCNTATGGTGTTGAATTGAAGTGGTTTGGTGAACCTAATCCGCATGGATTTACGTCTAGATATGACAGCTGGAAATATGTGCCAACCACCCCCATGACTAACACTGATAGAATTCTGTCAGGATTACTCGATTTACGGTTGCCGCTTTCATTCACTAAAGGTGACTGTGAATTGATTGCTTCAATAATAAGAGACGTGGTGNAAAAANTATTTGAAACATCAAATACNGCAAAAATTTAAGTTAGTTTTGATTAGTATATAATTTTTTGTTTTATCAAAAATTAATTAATCAAATATTAGCCACTATCTTGACACGAGTAACCATTTTAATTTAAATGAACAAGTGTTCAATAAAGGTATTAATTATGTTTATGTCTTCAATGGAATTTGACCTAGGTGACGATGTAAAAGCCATGCGTGAGGCTGTGCACCGGTGGTCTCAAGACAGTCTGAAACCATTGGCTGCTAAAATTGATAAAGATAATTATTTTCCAGATCACCTTTGGCGAGAAATGGGCGATCTCGGTATCTTAGGTATAACGGTCGAGGGATATGGTGGCGCAGGCATGGGTTATCTGGCCCACACTGTGGCAGTTGAGGAAGTTGCAAGATCTAGCGCATCTGTAAGTTTATCGTATGGAGCACATTCAAATCTTTGTGTAAATCAAATCAATCTCAATGGTAACGATGTCCAAAAGAGTAAATTTCTTCCGAAACTAATAAGTGGTGAGCATGTTGGAGCTCTTGCGATGTCAGANCCAAGCGCGGGATCTGATGTGGTATCAATGCAGCTTAGTGCAGAAAAGCGAAATGGATACTACCGTTTAAATGGAAATAAATATTGGATAACAAATGGCCCTGATGCGAGCATCTTGGTCGTATATGCAAAGACTGACAAGGGCGCCGGCTCAAAAGGAATAACTGCTTTTATTATAGAAAAAGATATGGTTGGCTTCTCCACCAGTAAACATTTTGATAAATTGGGAATGAGGGGGTCAAATACCGCTGAACTTATTTTTGAAGATGTTGAAGTGCCATTTGAAAATGTGCTTGGAGAAGAAGGTAAAGGCGTCCAGGTTCTTATGTCGGGTTTGGATTTTGAAAGAGTGGTTCTTTCGGGTATTGGAACTGGCATCATGGCTGCTTGCCTCGACGAGGTCTTGCCGTATGTGCTTGAACGAAAGCAGTTTGGTAAGAGTATTGGTGATTTCCAGCTCATGCAGGGAAAGATTGCCGATATGTATACAGCAATGAATTCTTCTAGAGCCTATGTATATGAAGTTGCAAAAGCCTGTGATCGCGGAAATGTCACAAGACAGGATGCAGCGGCATGCGTTTTATATGCATCAGAGGAAGCAATGAAAGTAGCACACCAAGCAGTTCAGTCTCTCGGCGGAGCTGGTTATTTAAATGATAATCCAGTTGGGAGGATTTTTAGGGATGCAAAATTAATGGAAATAGGAGCCGGTACATCTGAAATAAGGCGAATGCTCATCGGTCGCGAACTAGTTTCTCTTATGCGGTAAAAATGAAATTTCCATGGGCTATTTTAGGTATCTTAAGTATAGCCGCTTTAGTATTTGGACTGTTACTAGGCATGAAAAGCGTAAGAATTACCGAAACCGATATTATAAATTTCTATGCTGATGATTTTGTAAAGAGAATGAAAGAAAAGGGAGTTTCGATCGATCGGTCGGCTTGTTATGCGAAGGTTTCCGAAGGGTTTTGGGAAAGAATGACGGTAGTTTGTGATATCAATGCCTCCTCTTTTTTAGAATATCCAGTTGGAGCTTGGGGGCAACTCCTGGTTGAAGCACCTCTTCTTGGTTTGAGAGAGGGTATTTGATGAGAAGCTTCCCTTATCTCAAACAGGAAAATGAGAATTGGATTTGGGATTTTCCGAGTGAGTTGAACATGGCAGTCCAAGCATGTGACTATTGGGTTAGTAAGTATCCTGAAAAGGTATGTTTGAAAGACCTCACCAATGTAGATCGGCCGATCTTTTACACATACAGGGATTTAAAAAGTTTCGCGGATAGCATCGCGTTTGAATTAACAAAGCGTGGGGTTGGGTTTGGCGATCGTGTGGGTGTTTTGCTTTCGCAAGGTATTGGGTGTGCAGCGAGCCATATCGCAATATGGAAATTAGGGGCAATTTCTATCCCTTTATTTAAATTATTTGGACCTGATGCCCTGAAGATGAGGCTAAATGATGCACAGGCTAAGTGTACAATCACAGATTTCGAGGGTTCAAATAGTCTTCTACCTGATGAATTTAACGGATTAATATTCGAAGATATTGAAAATACTGGCGAGCCCTTCAAAACCCAGAATACAAAAGCGGAAACACCTGCCGTTCTTATTTACACGTCGGGCACCACCGGACCGCCCAAAGGAGCCTTACATTCTCAACAGATCTTAACTGGACATTTACCAGGAGTGTCAATGAGCCATAATTATCTCGGTCAAGATCGAGATTGTCTTTGGACGCCGGCAGACTGGGCGTGGATTGGTGGTCTTTTCGATGTTCTAATGCCCGGCTTAGCTTTAGGTGTTCCAGTAGTTGCTGCTAAAATGAAGAAATTTTCGCCTAAAGACACTTTGGAAATTATATCTAGAGGAGAGGTGCGAAATATTTTTTTCCCGCCAACCGCTTTGAGAATTTTAAAGGCATCTAACGTAAAAATAAATAGCTTAAGGTCGGTTGCGTGTGGGGGTGAGCCTTTAGGCGCGGAAATGTTGGAGTGGGGTAAGAAAAATTTAAAAACAACAATCAATGAATTTTACGGTCAGACGGAATGTAATATGGTTGTAAGTAGTTGTCATGCTGATAGGGAACCAATTTCGGGTTTAATGGGTACATCTGTCCCCGGTCATACGGTGAATATCTTAGACCCAGATGGAGCTCCGACTGATGAAGAAGGCGAAATAGCAATTAAGCGTGGCTCTGCAAGTATGATGCTGGAATATTGGCGCCGGCCTGATCAAACAGAAGAAAAGTTTTCAGGCGATTGGTTACTTACAGGTGATAGAGGGCGTTTCCATGCTGACGGTATCGAATTTATTGGTAGAGATGATGATGTAATTAATTCTGCCGGTTACAGAATTGGACCATCTGAAATTGAAGACTGCCTTTTGATGCATCCAGCGGTTGCAACTGTTGGTGTGATCGGCAAGCCCGATCATTCACGTGGCGAGATTGTCAAGGCTTATGTGGTCGTTAAGCCTGATCATAAAACAGATAGACATCTAAGCAAGTCTTTGCAAGAATTTGTTAAGGAGAGGTTGGCCAAGCATCTTTACCCAAGAGAGATTAGTTTTTTAGATGAATTGCCAATGACTATCACGGGCAAAGTGATTAGGAAAAAATTGCGTGAAATAGCAATTTCAGAGTGTAAATAGGAATAATAATGAAACTCAAATCTCAAATTTCAACATCAAGTGATTCTTTTAAANAAAACATTAATAAACACTTAAAAGATATTGAAAATATTNANCAAATAGCAAAANATAATTCCCTTGGGGGACCAGAAAAATCGAGGGAGANNCATATTAAGCGTGGGAAGATGTTACCTAGGGATAGAGTATCCGGGTTATTGGATNTTGGTTCCTACTTTCTCGAAATTGGAAGCTTTGCCGCACAAGATTTATATGAAGGTGTTGCGCCAGGTGCCGGTCTTATTGCGGGCATTGGAACTATTGAGGGTCAGGCATGCATGATTGTGTGCAATGATGCAACTGTAAAAGGTGGAACATATTTTCCCTTGTCGGTTAAAAAGCACTTAAGAGCACAAGAAATAGCTGAAAGATGTCATTTACCTTGCATATATTTNGTCGATAGTGGCGGAGCAAACTTACCAAATCAAGATGAGGTATTCCCCGACCGAGATCATTTTGGAAGAATTTTTTATAATCAAGCGAGAATGTCTGCCAAAGGTATTCCGCAAATTGCAGTTGTGATGGGTTCTTGCACTGCTGGCGGAGCGTATGTCCCCGCNATGTCGGATGTAACCATAATTGTTAAAAATCAGGGAACTATTTTTTTGGCTGGACCGCCACTTGTGAAAGCAGCAACTGGTGAGGTCGTAGATGCAGAGGATTTGGGTGGAGGTGATATTCATACCAGTTCTTCAGGTGTTGCGGATTATTTAGCTGACGACGACATCCAAGCATTGGCGATGGCCCGAAGAGCTATTAAAAATCTGAATAGAAAGCATCCGGAGCCCGTCAATTTGATAGAGGCTAAGGAACCCGACTATGACCCCAACGAAATCATTGGGATCGTCCCGCACGATTTGCGAACAATCTACGATGTGCGTGAGATCATTGCGAGATTGGTGGATGGATCTGAATTTGACGAGTTNAAATCTCTTTTTGGTGAAACGCTTGTTACTGGTTTTGCTCATATCATGGGCTGTCCTGTGGGAATAATCGCCAACAATGGCGTTCTTTTTTCTGAGTCAGCGCAAAAGGGTGCACATTTTATCGAACTATGCTCTAAAAGAAAAATTCCGTTAGTTTTTTTGCAAAATATTAGCGGCTTTATGGTAGGAAAAAAGTACGAAAATGAGGGCATTGCGCGTCATGGAGCTAAGATGGTGACAGCCGTTGCCACAACTGAAGTACCCAAAATAACCATGATTATTGGTGGTAGTTTTGGTGCCGGCAACTACGGGATGGCCGGAAGGGCTTACGATCCTTGTTTTGTCTGGACTTGGCCAAACTCTCGTATTTCTGTCATGGGTGGAACCCAGGCAGCCAATGTTTTGGCAACTGTTAAGAGAGATCAGATAGAGGGCCGAGGCGATGACTGGAGTGAAGAAGAAGAATTAGCTTTTAAACAACCAACTCTTGAAATGTTTGAAAAACAAAGTCATCCGATNTATGCTTCTGCCCGACTTTGGGATGACGGAATTATTGANCCAAGGAATTCCAGGAAGGTTTTGGGCCTCTCATTACAAATAGTTNTAAATGCTCCGATTAAAGACACAAATTTTGGCGTNTTTAGAATGTGAATAAAGTATGTTTGTTTCTATGATCAAAAATTAATCACCGAATAGGTGTGGTTTAANTAGTGAAGGATGACCTTGTTGTTCGATAAAGTTTTGATAGCGAATAGAGGTGAAATAGGATGCCGAATTGCTGAAACTGCAAAAAAAGTAGGTCTGAGAACTGTTGCAATCTTTTCCGAAGTCGACGCTGACGCAAAACATGTAAGTTTATGTGATGAGGCTCATCTCATCGAAAGCTCAACGCCTTTGGAAAGCTATCTGAATCAGAGTGAAATCATTGAAATAGCAATTAAAACTGGTGCTGGCGCTATTCATCCAGGTTATGGGTTTCTATCTGAAAATCATGAGTTTGCTCGTAAGGTTGAAAAAGCGGGACTTATCTTCGTGGGTCCTGATTACAAGGCCATCGAAATTATGGGAGCGAAAGATGCAGCAAAAAAAGCAATGGCTAATGCTGGAATTCCCATCGTCCCAGGATACCACGGCAAAATTCAAACTGATGAAAAACTAAAAAAGGAAGCAGAAGCGATTGGCTATCCTGTTTTGATAAAAGCGGTTGCTGGTGGTGGTGGAAAGGGTATGCGTTTGGTTGAAGANNCAAAAAANTTTTTGACCCTTTTAGCAAGTGCTCGGANTGAGGCTGAAAAAGCTTTTGGAAATANCAAAATGCTCATNGAGAAATATATCGTTTCACCACGCCATATTGAAATACAGATATTTGGTGATGGACACTCGTATATTCACTTATNTGAANGAGACTGTTCTCTGCAGCGTCGACATCAAAAAGTTTTAGAAGAATGCCCAGCTCCAGGAATGACGGGTGAAATGAGAGATGCTATGTGTAAAGCAGCTGTAAGTGCGGCTGAAGCAATTGGCTACAAAGGCGCAGGTACAGTAGAATTTATTGTTGATGGATCTGATGGCCTTAAGACAGACAAATTTTGGTTTATGGAGATGAACACCCGTCTTCAAGTGGAGCATCCAATAACAGAAGAAATCACTGGAATTGATCTGATCGCTTGGCAATTTGACGTAGCTATGGGCAGGCCAATGGAAAAAAAGCAGAACGATATTTCTTTGGAAGGTCACTCTTTTGAAGCGAGAATTTACGCAGAGGATCCAAAAAACCAGTTTTTACCAGACACCGGCAAAATTATTCACTTAAATTTTCCACCAAATATCCGTGTCGATACTGGAATAAGAACTGGAGACATTGTTTCTCCTTTTTTTGATCCAATGTTGGCCAAGATTGTATCGCATGGAAAAGATAGATCGGACGCCCTCTTAAAACTTAAGCAAGCCTTAAAAAATACCGAAATTGTTGGGGTTAAAACAAATCTAAATTTTCTTTGTAATTTGACGGAAAACACAGAGTTTAAAAAAGGAATTGTACAGACTGGTTTAATCGAAAAAAATATCGAAAAATTGATTAATAATAAACCTATTTCTACCCAGGCCATTATTGCAGCTGCTTTATCTTATTTTTCACCAAAACCGAGGTTATTTTTCCTATTCACATTGGATAAATGTTGTATTTAAAACACGATTATTTTTTGAGGATGAAACCATTGATGTTGAATTATCTCAACCAGTTGGCAATAAAATACAAATTTCATTTTTTGAAAAATCTTATGATTTAAATTTTTATAAAAAACATTGGTACTTTGAAGGAAATCAACTTCCAACTGCGAAAAAGTTTAATGACGAAATACTTATAATAGATGGAAGGCAATTTTTATTCAAAGCTCAAAATCCTTTTGAAAATAAAAAGGAAACTAACCCAGAAGATACCGATATTTTATCTCCAATGCCTGGTATGGTATCAAAAATTTACGTTGAAAATGGACGTAGAGTGCTTAAAGGGCAGCGTATTTTGGCATTAGAGGCCATGAAGATGGAGTACGAAGTAGTGGCTCCCCATGATTGTTTGATAAAAAAGGTAAATTTTAAAGTTGGAAATTTTGTTCAATCCGGCGAAAAGTTGTGTGAATTTTCAGAAGTTGAATAGGTTAGTATCTCTTTGATTTACCGAGCTTTTGTTTTTTGCTTAAAAATTTAGATCATTATTGCTTTTTCATGTGTTGACCCTCGCGAATTACAGCGGTAAACCCCTATCTAATAGCCGAAGCAAAGCGTCAAATGCGCTTGCACAAAAGGAGCCTCTTGTGGACGATCTTTTGTTAGAATATCTGCCTATACTCGTGTTTTTGGGTATAGCACTCAGTCTCGGGCTTGTTTTACTTTTAGCAGCTGCCCTAATTGCTATTCGGAACCCAGATCCTGAAAAGGTTTCTGCATATGAGTGTGGCTTCAATGCATTCGACGACGCTCGTATGAAATTTGACGTTAGATTTTATTTAGTTTCGATCCTTTTTATTATTTTTGACCTTGAAATAGCGTTTTTGTTCCCCTGGGCAGTAGCATTCAAAGACATCAGTATGATTGGCTTTTGGTCGATGATTGTTTTCTTGAGTGTCTTGACGGTTGGTTTTGCCTATGAGTGGAGAAAGGGAGCATTAGAATGGGAGTGATGATTGGCGACAATACTGCTGGCGTCGATTTAGAGCATTCGACGCGAGAACTCGATAGCCAGCTCCAAGACAAGGGCTTTCTGGTTACCTCTACAGAAGATATAATTAATTGGGCGAGGACTGGTTCTTTGCATTGGATGACTTTCGGACTAGCTTGCTGTGCCGTTGAAATGATGCATACCTCAATGCCAAGATATGACTTGGAGCGTTTTGGCACAGCCCCTCGCGCATCCCCAAGACAATCAGATTTAATGATTGTGGCTGGGACTTTAACAAATAAAATGGCCCCTGCTCTAAGAAANGTATATGATCAAATGCCGGAACCTAGATATGTAATTTCTATGGGTTCTTGCGCCAATGGCGGTGGTTATTATCATTACAGTTATTCNGTTGTGCGGGGCTGTGATCGGATAGTGCCTGTTGATGTTTATGTTCCAGGTTGTCCACCTACNGCCGAGGCGCTTTTATATGGTATTTTGGCTCTTCAGAAAAAAATTAGAAGAACAGGGACGATCGCAAGATGACGACTGAGCTTCAAGAATTAAAGCAATATTTAGATAATAAGCGAGTTGATTGCGTTTTGGCGTCTTGCATCGAACATGGTGAATTAACCGTCGACGTCGCACCTGCTCAAATTTATGATTTTGTCGAATTCTTAAAGACGGATCAACGTTGTAAGTTTTCATCTTTGGTTGATATCACGGCAGTTGACTATCCAGAACGNGTCAAACGTTTCAACGTAGTTTACCATTTTTTATCTATGTATCAAAATAAGCGCATTAGATTACGTGTGTCTCTTAGAGACCATGATATGTTAGCTTCTATTGTTGAAATTCACCCTTCCGCTAATTGGTTCGAGAGAGAAGTTTTTGATATGTTTGGTCTAATGTTTACGGGTCATCCAGATCTAAGAAGAATTTTGACTGATTATGGCTTTCGTGGTCACCCTTTGAGGAAAGATTTCCCAACTTCCGGATATTCTGAGGTGCGATATGATGAAGTGGAAAAAAGGGTTGTATACGAGCCCGTAAATCTTGTTCAGGAATACCGAAAATTTGACTTTATGTCTCCTTGGGAAGGCGCTGACTATATTTTGCCCGAAGAAGGGAGTGAGAAATAATGGATGGCTCTAAGGGTTTTGAAGATGTTCTCACAGGCGAACAAAAAATCCGTAATTTTAATATTAATTTTGGTCCCCAACATCCGGCAGCTCACGGGGTTTTAAGACTTGTGCTAGAACTAGATGGGGAAATAGTTGAGCGTTGTGACCCACATATAGGCTTACTGCATCGCGGGACTGAAAAATTAATGGAAAGCCGTACATATTTACAAAACCTCCCTTATTTTGATCGGTTGGACTATGTTGCTCCGATGAACCAGGAGCATGCTTGGTGTCTTGCAATTGAAAGACTGACTGGCACCGAAATTCCTAAAAGAGCATCAATCATTCGTGTTCTTTTCTCAGAAATAGGTCGCGTGCTGAATCACCTTCTTAACGTAACTACGCAAGCTATGGATGTTGGGGCTCTTACCCCTCCTTTGTGGGGTTTTGAAGAGCGAGAAAAACTTATGATTTTTTATGAAAGAGCCTGTGGTGCTCGACTTCACGCGGCTTATTTTCGACCTGGTGGTGTCCATCANGATCTAACAAAGGATTTATTAACGGATATTGATNATTGGGCAATAGAATTTCCNAAAGTCATCGATGATATAGATGCACTGCTTACTGAAAATAGAATATTCAAACAGAGAAATGTAGACATTGGCGTGGTGTCTGAAGAAGACATTCAAAAATATGGATTTTCAGGAGTTATGGTCAGAGGATCCGGATTAGCCTGGGATTTGAGAAGAGCTCAGCCCTATGAGTGCTATGATGAGTTCGAATTTGAAATTCCTATTGGTCATAACGGCGATTGCTATGACCGGTATTTAGTTCGCATGGAAGAAATGCGTCAGTCTGTAGCCATTATCAGGCAGGCCGTTGAAAGGCTTAATTCTGAATATGGGCCTGTTCTAGCACAAGGCAAAGTGTGTCCGCCCAGGCGTGTGGAAATGAAAAAGTCAATGGAAGCGCTAATACATCATTTTAAGCTCTACACGGAAGGTTTTCATGTTCCAAAAGGTGAGGTTTATGCATCTGTTGAGGCGCCGAAAGGAGAATTTGGTGTCTACCTTGTATCAGACGGCTCCAATAAGCCTTACAGAGCTAAAATCAGAGCTCCGGGATACTTACATCTTCAAGCTATGGACCACATGGCGACAGGGCATCAGTTAGCAGACGTAGCTGCTATAATCGGGACGATGGATGTAGTTTTTGGAGAAATTGATCGGTGAGCATAAAAGTGGCACATAGTAACTTAAAAATAAAAGTTAAAAGGGTTTGTAGAAATGCTACGTAGATTGCATCCAGACCAACCCGACTCTTTCGCTTTTTCACCAGAAAATCAAAAATGGGCTGAGGCTCAGATTACTAAATATCCGAAGGGACGAGAGGCATCGGCGATAATACCACTTTTATGGCGTGCCCAAGAGCAAGAAGGATGGCTTTCACGCCCAGCAATTGAGTTTGTAGCAGATATGTTGAATATGGCGCATATTAGGGCGCTGGAAGTCGCAACTTTCTACTTTATGTTTCAGCTTCAACCTGTCGGTTCAGCTGCGCATGTTCAAGTGTGTGGGACATTGTCTTGTATGTTATGTGGGGCGGAAGATCTTGTAAGTATATGTAAAGAAAAAATTTCACCTACACCGCATACAATTTCAAAAGACGGTAAATTGTCTTGGGAAGAAGTTGAGTGCCTAGGTGCTTGCGCTAATGCCCCGATGGCTCAAATCGGAAAAGATTATTACGAAGATCTTTCAAATGAAACTTTCGCGGAACTAATAGAAGATTTAAAAAATGGTGCTGCCCCGATCCCAGGCCCTCAAAATGGACGTTTTTCGGTTGAACCATCTGTTGGATTAACAAGTTTATTAGAAGGTGAGGGCTCAGGTCCATCCGCTAATAAAAGTGTTTCTTTGGCAAAAAGATTTAAAGATACAATTAAAAAAATTGATGGGACTGAGGTGAACCTGTCAGTCCATTGGGAAAAGCAGTGAAAGTAGATTTATTATTAATATATCAGGTTAGCTTGTGGTGTGAAAAAGAGTAAATGAACAATTCGGATAAAAAAATAAAAGGAAAACAAAATAGATTTATTGCGATCGTAATTGCAGGGTCTGTATTGTTTTGGAGTATAATGCAAGGTGTAGCCCCTTCGCTTGAGATATCAGCCCGATATATGTTATTGATTGATTTTTTTACCTTAGCTGCGTTGGCTTGGTCGCTGATTTCATTGTTTAAAATTTTCATTTCTCGGCGGGAAACAAAAGGATAGTTGTATAGTGCTTAAAGACCACGACAGGATTTTTACAAATATCTACGGTATGCATGACAGATCACTGGCTGGTGCGAGAGCGAGAGGCCATTGGTACAACACGGGTGACATTATCAAAAAGGGCCGTGATTGGATTGTAGACGAGATGAAGGCTTCAGGTTTACGTGGTCGTGGAGGTGCAGGTTTCCCAACCGGACTAAAATGGTCTTTTATGCCAAAGGAGAGTGATGGTCGTCCGGCTTATTTGGTTGTCAATGCGGACGAATCTGAGCCTGGAACATGTAAGGACCGAGAAATCATGCGCCATGATCCTCACACTTTAGTTGAGGGTTGTTTAATAGCGAGTTTCGCCATGAACGCTAACGTCTGTTACATATATATAAGGGGCGAATATATAAGAGAGCGCGAAGCACTTCAGGCGGCTATTGACGAAGCTTACGAAGCGGGTTTGATTGGTAAAAATGCGTCAAAATCTGGCTGGAAGTTTGATTTGTTTTTGCACCATGGTGCCGGTGCTTACATCTGTGGCGAAGAAACGGCCTTGTTAGAAAGCCTGGAAGGTAAAAAAGGTATGCCTCGCATGAAGCCACCGTTTCCAGCTGGTGCTGGTTTGTACGGCTGTCCTACAACCGTAAATAATGTAGAATCTATAGCTGTTGTTCCAACTATTCTACGCCGGGGGGCAAATTGGTTTTCAAATTTTGGTCGAGAGAACAACGCTGGGACAAAACTATTCGCGATATCTGGACATGTTAATTACCCATGCGTTGTTGAGGAAGAGATGTCTATTCCATTTGAAGAACTTATTGAAAAGCATTGTGGCGGTGTCCGTGGTGGATGGAAAAATTTAAAGGCCGTAATACCAGGAGGGGCCTCAGTTCCGTGTGTTCGTGGTGGAGAAATGAGAGAAGCTCTCATGGATTTCGATTATCTTAGAGGAGAATTGGGCTCTGGTCTTGGAACTGCAGCTGTAATCGTCATGGACCAGAGTACGGATGTTATCAAAGCTATTTGGCGCCTGTCGAAGTTTTATAAACATGAAAGCTGCGGACAGTGTACACCTTGTAGAGAGGGTACTGGGTGGATGATGCGTGTTATGGAGCGGTTGGTGAATGGCGATGCGGACCCCAGTGAGATTGACATGCTTCTTGACGTTACCAAGCAGGTTGAGGGGCACACTATTTGTGCTCTTGGTGATGCCGCTGCCTGGCCGATACAGGGTCTTATAAAGAACTTTCGGGACGAAATTGAAGATCGTTTAAAAAAACAACGATCGGTTCAAAATAGCTTGGTGGCTGCGCAATGAAATCTGAAAAAGGCATATGTTCGCCTAAAAATAGAACTTTTATTTGGGGATTAGCTTGCTCTTTTTTGGTAACGGTGGGGTGTTCTAACCCATTTGAGCTTGAAGAAAATAAGATAGCTTTCGATGGATATAATTTTTCTTCAAAACTTACCCCAAACAANTCAGATGATCGATTGTTTGACCTTACAGTTAGGCGCGCAAATCGNTCATTGTCAGGGGCTCGCGAGGCTGGGCGATATGCAGCTACCAAGTTTTGTNTTAAGAATTTTGGCACCTCGGATATCAAATGGGTGTTGGANCCTGATGACGAAAGCATTGGCNTNACAGGAAAAGTTTTAAAACTCAGTGGNCAATGTGATGTATAATGAGATTTTTTATGTTGAATATTAAAGATCTAATTTTCCCGTTCTCTCATTTTAATGAGTATGAAAGTATGTTGTTTTTCATTACTTTAAAAAAGTTCGATGGTTTTCAATATGGCTGATGAGCGCAAAGTTATAATTGATAACATCGAACTTGAAGTAGATGGTTCAATGACGCTGATCCAGGCATGCGAAGAGGCTGGCATAGAAATTCCACGATTTTGCTATCATGAACGTCTTTCAATTGCAGGAAACTGTCGAATGTGTCTGGTTGAAATCGTTGGGGGGCCTCCAAAGCCCGCTGCGTCTTGCGCAATGCAAGTTCGAGATCTGCGGCCAGGTCCAGACGGTCAGCCTCCCGTGGTGAAGACGAACTCTTCAATGGTTAAGAAGGCCCGAGAGGGTGTGATGGAATTTTTATTAATCAATCACCCGCTTGATTGTCCTATCTGCGATCAAGGTGGAGAATGTGACTTGCAAGATCAGGCTATGGCTTATGGCGTCGATTTTTCGCGCTTCAGAGAAGCAAAACGGGCCTCAGACGACTTGAATCTTGGTCCCCTGGTGGAAACTCACATGACCCGTTGCATAAGCTGTACCAGATGTGTGCGCTTTACGACCGAAGTGGCAGGTGCTTCGCAAATGGGGCAAACGGGGCGCGGTGAGGATAGTGAAATCACTAGTTATTTGGGTGGAACATTAACAAGCAATTTGCAGGGAAATATAATTGATTTATGTCCGGTTGGCGCCCTAACTTCTAAACCATATTCTTTCACGGCCCGTCCATGGGAACTAAGCAAAACTGAAACTATAGACGTTATGGATGCTTTGGGCTCAAATATCAGGGTTGATACAAAGGGCCGGGAAGTGATGCGTATTATGCCCCGCAACCATGATGGCATAAACGAAGAATGGATTTCAGACAAAACTCGATTTGTTTGGGATGGATTGAGGCGGCAAAGATTAGATAAACCGTATGTACGTGAAAATGGAAAGCTACGCACCGCGACTTGGGCAGAAGCTTTACAGAAGGCAAAAACAGAAATAATTGATAGGAAAGTATTTGGTCTTGTTGGTGACTTAGTGTCAGTGGAGGCTACTTTTGCTTTGAAACAGCTGGTTGAAGGTTTAGGTGGCTCAGTTGAATGCCGCTTGGATCAAGCTAAACTTCCAAGCGATAATCGTAGCGCATATGTTGGGACAGCCTCAATCTCTGATATTGATATAGCTAAGACAATTTATTTGGTCGGCTCAAACCCGCGGGATGAAGCTCCGATTTTAAATGCTCGAATTAGGAAAGCTTGGTTAAATGGGGCAGAGATAAAACTAGTAGGTGAACCTTCTGACCTAACCTATGAATATCAGCACTGCGGTACAGGAAGAAAATCATTAAAAGACCTAATCAAGAGTGAAGCCAAATTAATCGGAGACCAGGAAAGTATTGTAATATTGGGTCAAGGTGCCATCAAGGATGAAGATGGGCTGTCTGTTTTAGCCACAACTATGGAATTAGTAGAAAAATCTGGGTCAAAGTTTTTGATTTTGCATACCGCTGCATCTAGGGTTGGAGCCCTGGATATTGGTGCTGTTGCCAACGGTGATATAAAAGCTGAGATAGCAAATGCTGAGGTTATATATAATCTAGGTGCCGATGAAATTGAATTACCCGATAGTGCTTTTGTTATATACCAGGGAAGTCATGGTGATCGAGGAGCGCATCGCGCAGATATTATTTTGCCAGCTGCTGCGTATACAGAGGAAAATGGGATATTTGTTAATACTGAGGGCCGCACTCAATTAAGTAACAGAGCAAATTTTCCACCTGGTGAGGCAAAAGAGAATTGGGCAATTTTTAGAGCTTTATCTGAAGAGCTTGGCAAAAGATTACCTTTTGATAATCTAAATCAACTGAGAACATTATTAACCGAATTACATCCAGTCTTACAGCAAGTAGATGAGGTTCCAATAAATGAATGGAAACCATTGAAAATTGGAAAATTGATTGAGAAAGATTTTATGAATTACGTAGATGATTTTTACCTGACAAACCCTATCGCCCGTGCTTCGACAGTAATGGCAGAATTGTCTGCTAGCGCAAAAGCTCGAAATAATCCAAAGGTGGCAGCAGAATGAAACGATTTGACCATAAATGACAGAAATATTTTCACAACTATTTATGACTGTTGGAGACGTGGTGTCGGAATTAATGTCGTCTAACTTTGGTTTTGCGCTTATTTTGGTAGGCCAAGGCCTTCTCATGGCTGTATTTTTACTTCTTTCAGCATATTTTTTGATTTATGCAGATCGAAAAATTTGGGCGGCTGTTCAGCTGCGAAGAGGCCCTAATGTAGTAGGAGCTTTTGGACTTTTACAGTCCGGTGCAGACATGCTCAAATTGGTTTTTAAAGAAATTATTGTGCCGGCTGGATCAGATAAGTTTGTGTTCTTTTTGGCGCCAGTAGTTTCCTTCGTAATGGCTATTTTAGCTTGGGCAGTAATTCCTCTGAACGAGGGCTGGCAGCTTTCGAATATAAATGTTGCCATCCTTTATGTCTTCGCAATATCTTCTCTTGAAGTTTACGGGGTAATCATGGGAGGCTGGGCTTCTAATTCTAAATATCCCTTTTTAGGATCGCTTCGATCTGCTGCTCAAATGATTTCTTATGAAGTGTCAATAGGGCTGGTTATAATTGGTGTAATAATTTCTACAGGATCNATGAATTTTGGNGCAATCGTTGCNGCACAAGATACTGAATATGGNNTCTTTGGCTGGTACTGGTTACCCCACTTCCCTATGTTGTTTTTATTTTTTATCTCAGCATTAGCAGAGACAAATAGGCCACCATTTGATCTCCCAGAAGCTGAATCGGAGTTAGTAGCAGGCTTTCAAGTTGAATATAGCTCCACACCATTTTTGTTATTTATGGCGGGAGAACTAATAGCAGTGTTCTTGATGTGCGCGCTTACTAGCCTTTTGTTTTTTGGAGGGTGGTTGTCTCCTATCCCCGCGTTGCCAGATGGAATATTTTGGATGCTTTTGAAGATGGGTCTATTCTTTTTCATCTTTGCTATGATTAAAGCAATAACTCCTCGCTATAGATATGACCAATTAATGAGACTTGGCTGGAAAGTATTTTTGCCATTTTCGCTGTTTTGGGTTGTTTTTGTAGCATTTCTTGCAAAATTTGAAGTTTTTGGTGGCTTTTATGCTCGCTACTTGGTTGGAGGCTGAGTTGGGTAAATTTGATTATACTCGTGCAGTAAAATATTTTTTTCTTGCTGATGTTTGGCAAGGTATGAAGCTTGGGTTTAAGTATTTTTTCACTTCCAAGGCAACAATTAATTATCCCTACGAGAAAGGGCCATTAAGTCCGAGGTTTAGAGGTGAGCATGCTTTGCGCAGATACCCAAATGGTGAAGAGAGATGCATAGCCTGCAAATTATGTGAAGCGGTATGTCCGGCACAAGCAATTACAATAGATGCCGAGCCTAGGGAAGATGGCAGTCGGCGGACAACACGATATGACATAGATATGACTAAATGCATTTACTGTGGGTTCTGCCAAGAGGCCTGCCCAGTGGACGCAATTGTTGAAGGTCCTAACTTTGAATTCTCTACAGAAACCAGAGAAGAGCTNTTTTACGATAAANATAAGTTGTTAGAAAATGGGGAGCGATGGGAAGCGCAAATCGCTCGCAATTTAGAGCTAGATGCGCCATATCGTTAANGAAATGAAGAAAAACACGAGCGAAATTGAGATGACGAGTGGATACCTTGCGAAAATCTATAATTATTGGGAATAAATAAAATGGGTGCAGAAGTTCTGGCATTTTATCTTTTTGCACTGAGTACCATATCTGGTGGTTTATTTACCGTTTTAAGCCGAAACCCAGTCCATTCCGTTCTTTGGTTGATTTTGTCGTTTCTATCCTCGGCAGGACTATTTATACTGCTTGGCGCTGAGTTTGTCGCAATGCTTTTGATAATCGTCTATGTTGGCGCTGTTGCCGTTCTGTTTCTTTTCGTCGTTATGATGCTTGATGTGGATTTTGCTAGCTTAAAAGCCGAAATGGCAAAATATTTACCTTTAGGTTTATTGATCGTGGTCGTACTTCTAATGGAGTTAGCAATGGGCTTGGCCATTTGGGTTCCTGCAGATGGTGCTGAAGCGTCTCGTGCAGCACCAATTCCGTCAGACTTTCATAATACCGCTGCCTTAGGCTTATTGCTATACGATAAATATTTTCTTCTTTTTCAATTGGCTGGCCTAATTCTACTTGTTGCTATGATCGGAGCCATCGTATTAACGCTAAGGCATCGAAAAGACGTTAAACGCCAAGATATTTTAGCCCAAATCTATCGTGACCCAGACAAATCTGTATCTTTGAAAAATATAAAGCCAGGGCAAGGGCTTTGAAATGTTGATGCTTTATTCAGTCAGAAAGAATTTCAAATGATAACTTTAGAGCACTACCTTACCGTTGCAGCGGTACTTTTCATTATTGGCATTTTTGGTCTCTTTTTAAATCGAAAAAATGTAATAATTCTATTGATGTCAATCGAAATTATGCTTCTTTCTGTAAACATTAATCTTGTTGCCTTTTCTAGTTTTATGAATGATCTAGTCGGTCAAATTTTTACATTATTCGTCTTAACCGTAGCCGCCGCTGAGGCGGCTATTGGCTTGGCAATCTTAGTCAGCTTTTTCCGGAACAGAGGTACAATTGCTGTAGAAGATGCAAATGTCATGAAGGGTTAAATTTTTGGAACTAATTATATTATTTTCGCCGCTTTTAGGGGCAATTATTGGTGGATTTTTCTGGCGACTAATTGGCGAAATTCCAGCTATTTATATAACTATAGCTTTGCTGTTTTTATCGTGCTTCCTAAGCTGGATAATTTTTTTCTCACATGGCCCTGATGTGGAAAAAATTTCCCTTTTTCGTTGGATAAACAGCGGAGATTTTTCAGCAAATTGGTCGATTAGGCTTGACCGACTGACTTCTATAATGCTGGTCGTTGTAACTTCGGTCTCCGCTTTGGTTCATCTATATAGCGTGGGCTACATGGCTCATGATGAAAATTGGAAAGAGGGGGAACATTACAAAGCGAGATTTTTCGCATATTTATCCTTTTTTACATTTACCATGCTGATGTTGGTAACCTCTGATAACCTAATTCAGATGTTTTTTGGTTGGGAAGGAGTAGGTGTTGCCTCCTATTTACTCATTGGGTTCTATTATCGAAAACAAAGCGCTAATGCTGCAGCTATCAAAGCTTTTGTGGTGAATCGAGTAGGTGATTTTGGCTTCGCTCTAGGTATTTTTGGCTTATTCATGTTGGCTGGTAGCATAAACTTTGATGATATTTTTTCTGTAGCTCCAAAATTAGCCAATACAAACCTTAATTTTCTATGGACTGATTGGAATGCAGCAAATTTAATTGCTATTCTTCTTTTTGTTGGGGCTATGGGAAAATCTGCTCAACTATTTCTACATACTTGGTTGCCAGATGCCATGGAAGGGCCAACGCCTGTATCAGCCTTGATCCATGCGGCAACGATGGTCACCGCAGGTGTTTTCTTGGTTTGTAGAATGTCACCTTTAATGGAATATGCTCCAACGGCTCTCAGTTTCATAACAACCCTTGGCGCTTTTACCGCATTTATAGCAGCAACCATAGGTTTGGTGCAAAATGACATAAAACGCGTGATTGCCTACTCAACAATGTCTCAATTAGGATATATGTTCGTTGCAGCTGGTGTCGGAGCCTATTCGGTAGCCATGTATCACCTTTTCACTCATGCTTTTTTCAAAGCGATGCTGTTTCTTGGCGCTGGTTCAGTTATTCATGCAATGCATCATGAGCAAGATATGCGAAATTATGGAGGGCTTCGAAAAAAAATCCCATATACATTTTGGGCCATGATGATCGGTACACTCGCGATCACCGGCGTAGGAGTACCATTGACACATATTGGTTTTGCTGGCTTCCTTTCCAAGGATGCTGTTATAGAAAGCGCTTGGGCTGGAACAGATGCAGGTTTTGCTTTTTGGATTTTGGTTGTAGCAGCTTTACTCACTAGTTTTTATAGCTGGCGTTTGATGTTTTTAACATTTTTTGGAGAGGCCAGAGGAGATGGCCAGACCTACTCACATGCCAAAGAAAGCCCAATGGTAATGTTGATACCGCTAGGAATTCTTGGAATTGGTGCAATATTGTCGGGAATGATCTGGTACTCAAGTTTTTTTGGAAAAGATTATCAAGTTGCCAAATTTTTTGGGATAAAGACTGAATATCACCAGATAGGTCAAAAAAAGTCTGATGATAAGCATAGTAAAGATAACAGNGTTNCAAAACAAAAACAGCACCCTCCCACAGGTGCGATTTTTATGGGCCCAAATAATCACGTTTTGCATGATGCTCACTATGCACCAAAATGGGTAAAAATAAGTCCTTTTTTGGCTATGCTAGGTGGGTTGGTTATGGCCTTGTGGTTTTATGTTTGGGATAAGAAAAAACCTGTTCAATGGGCATCTACTTTAGAGCCCGTTTATAGGCTACTTCTAAATAAATGGTATTTTGATGAAATTTACGAAGCTTTATTTGTTTCTCGAGCAAGAGCTATTGGTCGCTTTTTTTGGAAAAAAGGTGACGGGAGGCTGATCGATGGAACAATTAATGGTATAGCCATGGGTATTGTCCCTTTTGTGACACGCATGTCCACGCGTTTGCAGTCTGGTTACATATTCAGTTACGCACTCGGTATGGTGTTAGGTATCCTAGTTTTATTAACCTGGATGATATTTTCAGTGGGAGTGTAATAAATATGTATCAGCCACTGCTCTCGATGGTTACATTTATACCTGCTTTCGCCGCATTTGTTCTTCTAATGGTGGCGCGGGGAGAGGACCTCGCTGCACAATTAGTTTGTAAAAGAGTAGCTATGTTTACTACCGTTGCTACTTTTATTGTGTCATTGCTTATTCTTGCTCAATTTGAGCCTCAAAACACTAATTTTCAAATGGTTGAGAGCTATCGGTGGATTTTGGGATTAAATTACAAACTTGGGGTAGATGGGATATCTATTCTTTTTGTNATGTTAACAACTTTNATGATGCCTCTTGTAATCTGGGCATCTTGGAATTTAGAAATCCGTGTCAAAGAATATATGATGGCTTTCTTATTATTGGAAACTCTAATGTTGGGGGTTTTCATGGCCTTAGATTTAGTTCTATTTTATCTATTTTTTGAAGCTGGTCTGATCCCAATGTTTTTAATAATAGGCATTTGGGGTGGTAAAGACCGCATCTATGCATCTTTTAAATTTTTTCTTTATACTCTTTTGGGTTCGGTATTGATGTTAGTCGCTATGATCTCAATGTATAGTGTTGCTGGCACATCAGATATTCCTACTTTAATGAATTATAAATTCGATTATGGTACGATTAGTTTTTTAGGTTTTGACATTGTAGGCGGTTTTCAGACCCTNCTGTTTTTGGCNTTTTTTGCCAGTTTTGCAGTTAAAATGCCAATGTGGCCTGTGCANACNTGGCTGCCTGANGCACATGTGCAAGCTCCTACTGCCGGTTCAGTAGTTTTGGCAGCAATCCTGTTGAAAATGGGCGGTTATGGTTTTCTCCGATTTAGTCTACCTATGTTTCCTATTGGCGCTTCGGAGATGACAAACCTCATTTTTTGGCTNTCGGCTATCGCAATTGTATANACATCGCTAGTTGCTTTGGTGCAGGAAGACATGAAAAAACTCATTGCTTATTCATCTGTAGCGCACATGGGATATGTTACNATGGGAATTTTTGCTGCAAATCAGCAAGGCNTAGATGGTGCAATATTTCAAATGTTGAGCCACGGATTTATTTCTGGTGCTCTGTTTTTATGCGTTGGTGTAATTTANGACCGTATGCACACAAGAGAAATTACAGCTTATGGTGGTTTGGTAAATATAATGCCGAGTTACGCTCTAATTTTTATGTTTTTTACAATGGCTAATGTCGGGCTGCCTGGAACTTCGGGATTTGTGGGTGAATTTCTGACCCTAGTTGGCATCTTCCAGGTGAACACCTGGGTTGCTTTATTCGCCACGTCAGGTGTCATTCTATCAGCAGCATATGCTTTGTGGCTTTATCGTAGGGTCGTAATGGGCGATCTGATAAAAGAGGCTTTAAGATCTTTGAAGGATATGAGTTTTCGTGAAAAAACAGTCTTTGCACCTCTGATTTTCTTTACTTTACTACTTGGTGTTTACCCCGCACTTGTCCTGGACATCATTAGTCCTTCAGTGGAAATTTTGGTTGCCGCTTATCAAGAAGAAATCGACGCTTCAAAATTGATACATACCTCAATGCTTAAGAATTAAAGGGTAGGCGGTATGATTTATAACGATTTAAGCATTATTTTACCTGAAATTTTTCTTTCGCTTTATGCCATGTTTGCTCTAATTGGTGCCGTTTATTCGTCAAAAGATAAAATTGCTCAAAGAGTCACTTGGCTTACTGCGGTCATTTTTATTTTACTAGCCTTTTGGATGATTTTTTCTGAAGCTAAAACTGAAATTGCATTCGATGGTATGTTTATAAATGACGCCTTTTCTCGATTTTCTAAAATAGTAATATTATTCTCCGGATCCGTCGTCCTAATCATGGGACAAGATTATATGAGTAGAAGAGGTTTTCTCAGGTTTGAATATCCTTTAATCATAGCTCTTTCCGTTGTAGGTATGATGGTTATGGTGTCTGCAGGTGATTTAATGGCACTCTATATGGGTTTAGAATTACAATCCTTAGCTCTCTATGTTGTAGCTGCATTTAAAAGAGATAGCTTAAGGTCTACCGAAGCAGGACTAAAATATTTTGTGCTTGGAGCTCTATCATCAGGTTTATTACTGTATGGATCTGCTCTTACATATGGTTATTCGGGAACAACGCTGTTTNATGGTATACTTGAAAACGTAAATGGTACTACTCCGACCTTGGGCTTACTTTTTGGGTTAGCACTGGTTATTGCAGGGTTAGCATTTAAAGTGTCTGCTGTGCCTTTTCATATGTGGACTCCCGACGTCTACGAGGGAGCGCCGACCCCAGTGACTGCTTTTTTGGCTACCGTTCCCAAGATGGCAGCAATTTGTTTGTTTATGAGGGTCATGTATGATGCTTTCGGAAATATCTTAGGTGATTGGCAACAAATAATTGTCCTTCTTTCAATCCTATCAATGTTTCTGGGTGCATTTGCTGCAATAGGCCAAAATGATTTTAAAAGACTGTTAGCATATTCTTCTATAGCACATATGGGTTACGCACTTATCGGTTTGGCCGCGGGCACGGAATTNGGGGTTCAATCAGTTTTAGAGTATATGACAATCTATATAACCATGAATATCGGCGTATTCGCTATTTTGATGTCAATGCAAAAGGACGGTCAGTCTGTCACAGAAATCGATTCTTTACGAATGATTTCTGAAACAGATCCTGGAAAAGCAGTAGTGCTATTGATTTTATTATTTAGCCTAGCGGGAATTCCACCAATGCTAGGTTTTTTCGCAAAATTTGAGGTTTTGAGAGCAGCAGTAAACGCAGATTTAATTTATTTGGCAATTATGGGAGTACTGGCCTCAGTGATTGGTGCTTTTTACTACNTGAAAATAGTTTATTTAATTTATTTTGGGGAATTGCCGGAAACACCTCTGGACAATCCTAAAACACCAATTTTGAAAACAATATGGACAGCCTCTGCTGCCATAATGATTTTTGGGGTTATAAGTTTATTTGGCGTTGAAGAGATGGCAAAAGCAGCGGCGTCTTCGTTGTTGAATTAGAAAAAAAATGGAATTTGATTTTATTATTTTGGATAAAACAGAAAGTACTAATTCTGAGGCACTGGAACTTGCAAAATTTACTGAAAAACCCACCTTTATCATTGCAAAAAAGCAAACACAGGGGCGAGGTCGTATCGATCGTAGTTGGTCAGACCCCAGTGGAAATTTCTCGGGTTCAATCTTACTAAAAATAGATGAAGATTTACAAAATTTAGCGCTAAGATCATTTGTGGCAGCTGTTTCAGTATTTGATGCAGTAAGCCAAAAAATAGGTAACGAACATGAACTTTCCATTAAATGGCCAAACGATCTTCTTCTAAATGGGAAAAAAATATGTGGAATGTTATTAGAAACAAAAAGTCTTAGTACTGGTAACGCTTTGGTAATTGGAATAGGTGTGAACCTATTATCTACACCAGATTTAGACGAAATGGAAAACGTTTCAATTAA
>JGI24820J26691_1000055_pt1 | contig 26063 bp, 28 predicted proteins | sample METZYME_5_50m_FD_26691 | JGI IMG/M metagenome (IMG submission 26691) | reverse complement strand
GTAACAATGCAATTACCGATTGATGAAAAACATGGTTATTCTAAAACTTATATATTGAGCCGTTTAGCAGTTATGATGGGTGGAAGAGCAGCGGAAGAATTAATTCTAAATGAGATTACCACTGGAGCATCCAATGACATTGAAAGAGCCACTAGTATCGCTAGAAGAATGGTTTGTGAGTGGGGTATGAGTGATATTATGGGTCCAATGGCATTTGGAAAGAAAAACGAAGAAATCTTTCTTGGAAGAGAAATACAATCACATAGAGATTATAGCGAAGAGACTGCTCAAAAAATTGACCACGAGGTTGTTTCAATTATAAAAAATGCTCAAAAAACTGCACTTCAAATTTTAGAAAAAAATATCAAACTTTTGCATTTAATGGCTGATCAGCTTCTAGAACACGAGACCATCAATGAGTCTGACATAAAATTAATGATGGCTGGAAATAAAATTTCTAAAAATTAGTCGTGAATATAAACGCTTTCAATAATTGGTTAGTCAAATCTGAAAAACCATATTTAATTATGGGTATATTAAATGTTACTCCCGATTCTTTCTCAGACGGAGGACAGTTTTTGAAAGTAGAAAATGCATTTACTCATTCTGTAAAAATGATTGAAGAAGGCGCAGATATTATTGATATTGGTGGTGAATCAACTAAACCTTTTGCAGACCCAGTTTCAACAGATGAAGAGCTTTCTAGAGTTATTCCAGTAATCGAAAAAATTAGATCAGAATACGACATTCTAATTTCCATTGATACAACAAAATCTAAGGTAGCAGAAGAAGCAATAACAGCTGGAGCTAATATTATTAATGATGTAAGTGCTATGGAAATTGATGAAAATATGCTTCAGGTTGCAAAAAATTACAATTCTCCTATTATAATGATGCACATGAAGGGCATTCCAAAAAACATGCAAAATAATCCTACATACGATCACCTAATAACTGAAATTAAAGACTATCTTTCTTCAAGAGTTAAGTGTGCAATAAATGCTGGTATTGATAAAAAAAATATAATTATTGATCCAGGCATAGGCTTTGGGAAGTCCGTTGAGCATAACTTTGAGATCATAAATAATTTAGATTCCTTTGTTGATCTTGGTTTTCCAGTTCTTCTAGGTGCATCACGAAAGTCATTCATTGGACTCACGCTTGATGTTGAAGAAAAAGATCGTTTGGAAGGTTCTATTGCAGCAAATGTAATTGGTTTACAAAAAGGAGCAAAAATTTTCAGAGTCCACGATGTATTAGCCGCAAAAAAATCATTAATTATTGCGAATAAAATTTTCAATCCAATTGATTTAATTACCTAAATTATAATATGAATCTTTTTGAGATAAGTTTTTTAAAGTTCACAATCACAGATCTATTTGATTTGATCCTTGTAACTTTCATTTTTTCTTACGCCTATTCATACTTTAGAGGTACAAGAGGTGGACAAATGTTAATTGGCCTTTTAATTCTATTTTTTGCAGGCTTTATAATCAATATTTTAGGCTTTAAAGCAACCTCATGGCTAGTAAACTTATTTCAAACTGTTTGGGTAGTTGTATTTGTAATCTTGTTTCAACCTGAAATAAGAAGATTACTAACATCAGTTGGTCAAAATAAAATCATTAGTAAGTTATTTCAAATTGAAAAAACCGAAATTCAGGATGATATTCTCTCATGTATTGATGAAATAAAGAAAAATAAGTGGGGAGCTTTATTAGTTTTTGAAAGAGAAAATTCATTGAAAAATGTTGTTTCAGATGCTGTTCCAATGAACGCAACATTTAGTCCAGAATTATTGGTCTCAATTTTTAATCCCTCCTCACCACTACATGACGGTGCTGTAGTAATTCATAACAATCTAATTGAAGCAGCTGCATGTATTTTACCATTAACTGAAAGTAAAACTTTGAATCCAGAAATGGGTACAAGACACAGGGCAGCTTTAGGAATTTCAGAAGAAAGCGATGCTATAGCAGTTGTAATCTCGGAAGAAACAGGAAAAATTTCTGTTGCAGAAAACGGATTTTTTATAAGTTCTGCACTTTCAAGAGATGAATTAGGTAAAATACTCAAAGAAAAAATGAATGAGCTAAAAGAGGAGAATTAAATGTTAAGTGAAAAGATTCAGGATTTTTTAGATAGAGCAAATTTTATGACTCTATCTACAAGTGTCGCAGGTAATGCATCTGCAGCAAATGTTTATTATGCAAATGATGGTACAGATATTTATTTCTTTACTTTCAATCCTTCAAGAAAGGCAGTTCAAATATCCGTTAATCCAAAAGTACAATGTGTTATAAGACCTGATGGTGAAGATGGAATAAAAGAATTACAGATTGATGGATATGCTCACAAAATAACAGATAAAGATGAAGCAAATAAAGCTAGAGAAGCTATACTGAATGTTACTGAAGCCTTTTCAGATTTTATGCATGATGAGTTTTTAATTCAAAATGATGTTGTAGGATATTATAAAATAAAACCAACTGTGATTAAATACGTAGATTTCTTTGCTGAAGAAAAATTTGAGTGGATGGAGTTACCTGAAAATAGACCAAGTTTTCTTAGCGAAGTAAAATCGAATATTACTAATACATTAAAATATTGGGCTGCAGTTGTAAGAGCACCTTTTCTTACTGCTACGATAGCTCCTATTTTATTAGGTTCAGCTATAGCCTATAAGCAGTTTGGATCTTTTGATTGGGGAATATTTTGGTTAGTAATGTTTGGAGGAATATTTGCACAAATAGGAACAAATAACATAAATGATTATTTTGATCATCGTTCAAGAAATGATGAAATGAATAAATTAGCTAGTCCATTTAATGGAGGCTCAAGATCTATTCAATCAGGATTAATTACGCCAACGAATATGCTTTTATTGTCAATTGGATTTTTCTCAGCAACCTTTTTTATTGGTTTAGAAATGAATAATCAATTTTTTAATGGTGATTGGAATTCTCCTTTAATGTATCTTGGTTATTTAGGTTTATTCTTAGGAATAATGTACACAGGTTTTTTAAAGCTTGCATATAATGGCTTAGGAGATCTTGCTGTCTTTATCGGTTTTGGTCCACTTATGGTATACGGTGCGGCTTTCATGCAAAATCAAGCTGTAGCCCCTACTCAAACAATTGACCCTGTAGCAACCCTATTATATTCCGTTCCTGTAGGTATTTTTATTGCACTAGTATTATTTATTAATTGTTTTCAAGATTATAATGCTGATAAAGCAGCTAATAAAAATAGTTGGGTCGTTAAACTTGCAGGTCCATCAGATAAAGCAAATTATAGAAAACCTTTTGCAGTATGGAGAAATCTTATGATAATTTCATTTTTACTTATTTGTGCTGCTTCTTTTTATGCTGGAAACTATTTTACTCTTATAGCCTTACTACCATTAGCTATTTTTAATTTTGCAAATAAAAAAGGGATGAGTTGGCTCACGGAATGGGAAAAAGAAGATGCAAATCTTCAACAGCTACCGTATGAATTATTAATTGTCAATGTATCGACAATTGGAATACATTTCTTAACTGGTATTTTGTTAACTATTGGAGTTCTTTTAAGTATATGGATATAAGAGATAGATTTAACTTATCTTTTGAGAAATATAATCAAATAAGGAGGCATCTTTGACTTTGAGTCCAAAAATGCCGAACTCAAAGATTTAAAAGAACAAATCTCTAAACCAGAGCTCTGGGAAAATAATTCCCAAACAACCTCTATAATGAAAAGAATATCATTCCTTGAAAAAGATATTCATATGAAAAAAAGTTTAATTCAAAAAGCTGAAGATGTTGAAGTTCTCTTTGAATTCTTTATAAAAAAACAAATAGATGAAAGTGAAATTAATCAAGAGCTAAAAAATTTCTCTAGCCTTATAAAAGATTTTGAACTCAAATTACTTCTCAATGGAAAAAATGATATAGATAATGCTATTGTTACTATTCATCCTGGTGCGGGTGGTACTGAAAGTCAAGATTGGGCTGAAATGCTNTTCAGGATGTATAAAATGTGGTCTGAATCAAAAGGTTTTGATTATAATGTTATCGATTATCAAAATGGAGATGAAGCAGGTATCAAAGATTGTACCATAGAAATAAAAGGCGATTATGCTTATGGCTTAATGCAGTCTGAATTAGGTGTTCACAGGTTAGTAAGAATATCACCATTTGACTCTAATAGTAGAAGGCATACCTCATTTGCCTCAGTTTCAGTTTCACCTTCCATTAGTGAGGAGATTGATATTGAAATAAATCAAAAAGATTTAAGAATAGATACTTTCCGTTCAAGTGGAGCCGGGGGTCAACATGTGAATAAAACGGACTCTGCTATCAGAATTACTCACATACCCTCTGGAATTGTTACTCAATGTCAAACTCAAAGATCGCAGCATAAAAACAAAGATCAAGCAATGAAAGTTCTTAAATCAAAACTTTATCAATTAGAAATTGAAAAACAGAAACAATCAAAAAAAGAACTAGAAGGTGAAAAAATGGATATAGGATGGGGAAGTCAGATTAGGTCATATGTTTTTCATCCATACAATATGATTAAAGATCATCGAACAAAATTTGAAGTTGGTAATATTAAGTCAATTATGGACGGTAATTTAGATGAGTTCATGTATAGTTATTTGTTAGATAAAATGGAAAAAAATAAATAAGTTTTCAAAATGGAAAATAAAAGCCTTAAACAAATAATTGATAATAGACTTGAAAAGCTAAAAAAGATTCGCGAAATGGGAATTGAGCCTTATGCTTACAGTTATCATTGTAGCCATAAAACTGCAGATATCTCTGAAAAAATGATTGATAAAAAAGTCTCTCTTGCAGGAAGAATTATGGCATTAAGAAAAATGGGAAAAGCCTCTTTTTCACATATCCAAGACCAACACGGAAAAATACAATTTTATATTGCAAGAGATGATGTAGGAGAAAAGAATTACAATTTATTTAAGCTAACTGATATTGGCGATTTTGTTGGTATTGAAGGAAAAGTTTTTAAAACTAAAACAGGCGCTCTAACTATTAAAGTATCTTCATTGACAATTTTAAGCAAGAATATTAAACCTATCCCTGATGTCAAAGAAAAAGATGGTGAAAAGTTTAATATGGTTTCAGATAAAGAGTTTAGGTATCGAAAAAGATATCTTGATATGATAATTAACCCTGCAACAAAAGAAAACTATATAAAAAGGTCAAAGATTATTAACTCTATCAGAAATTTTTTAAATAAAAATGATTATATCGAAGTTGAAACTCCTGTTCTACAGCCAATTTATGGAGGAGCAAATGCTAAACCATTCAAAACATATCATAATGCACTTGACCAAGAATTTTTCTTAAGAATTGCAACAGAACTTTATTTAAAGCAATTAATTGTAGGTGGTTTTGAAAAAGTTTATGAATTATCTAAAGATTTTAGAAATGAAGGAATAGACAGAAGTCATAATCCTGAATTTACAATGTTAGAATTTTATCAAGCTTATGCAGATTATAATTTTATGATGGAATTCGTTGAAGAAATGTTTAAAAAAGTTATATCTGATTTAGGCATGAAAAAAATAGAATGGGATGGACATAAAATTAATTTTTCAAAAAAGTTTGCAAGAAAGACCATGGATGAACTTATTAAAGAACATACGGGGTACAATATTAATCTTGCAAGTCATAGTGATGTTTTTGATACTTGTAAAAAATTAAATTTAGATGTAAAAAAGAAAGATAGCTTGGCTTCATTGATTGATGAAATTATGAGAAGGAAAGTAGAACCTAATTTAATTCAACCTACATATGTAATTAATCATCCTGTTGAAATTTCTCCTTTGGCAAAGATAAAAAGAGACGGTGACAATGATTTTACAGAAAGGTTCGAACTTTTTATAGCTGGTATGGAGTTTGCAAATGGTTTTTCAGAGCTTAATGATCCTATAGATCAACGAGAAAGATTTGAAGACCAGTCAAAGAAAAAAGATAGCGGTGATGAAGAAGCATTTCCAGTTGATGAAAATTTTCTTGAAGCAATTGAAGTTGGAATGCCTCCTACAGCGGGTGTGGGAATTGGTATTGATAGACTAGTTATGCTTTTAATTGACTCAAGATGGATTAGAGATGCTATTATTTTTCCTACATTAAAATCTCTTAAATGAAGATATCAATATTTCTTTTCAGAAAACTTCTATTTTCGCTCAAAAGTAGTTTTTTATATAAAATAACAAATATTATTACAATTTTATCTCTAGCATTTGGAGTTGCTTCATTGAATATTGTGTTATCATCTATAAATGGTTTTGAAAATAGTATTTACAATAAACTGTCAAAATTAAATGGAAAAAGTCAAATAAATTATTTGTTTGATGATGTATTCTCTCCTCAAGAACTAGATATAAAATCACCTAAAAATGGAATCGAGTACATTGAGAAAAAAAGTTTAATAAAATTCAAAAATTTAAGTCAAAATATTGTTGCTACAGGACTCAATAAAAAAGACTTTAAAAACTTTGAAATTTTTAATGATTTGGATTTAAAGAATAATGATAAAAATTATGTATTTATTGGTTCAACATTGGCCAACAAATTAAATGTATCCATTGGAGATGAATTAGCCTTATTAAATAGCCAAAATTTAAAGAATATTTCTCAAGGCCAAAGATTCANATTTCTNGAAGTTAAACATATTTNTTCATCAGGAATTAATGAGTTTGACGATAGACAAGTTTTTGTTTCAATTGATTTAATAAAAGAATTTTATAATCTGGAAAAATCTGCTATTTCAGGATGGATTCTATTTGAAAAAGCTAATACTGAAGTTGAATATCCGCTCAATGAAATTACTACAGACGAAAAATATTCAATTCTTTTTGAATGGATCAATGCTCAGAAATTACCAATTTTCTTTATTTTTAGTTTAATAGCTGTAGTATCTTTTTTTGGTTTATTTAGCTCAATTAGCATTCTTTACGATGAAAGAAAGAAACATTTTGCTATGATGAAATCATATGGAACTCCTAATAAAGTGATATTAACTATTTTTATGCTTCAATCAATCTTTCTATCTCTAATTGGTTCATTTTTAGGAATAGTTTTTTCGTACATAATTATATTTCTTCAAGAGAAATATCGATTCATAGCAATCGATGAGAATATATATTTTGTAAATTATATACCAATGGAATTTAGTTTTCAAAATTCTGCGTGGATTATTTTTTTTAGCATCATAATTTCATTTTTTATTTCATCATTATCTCTTACAAGATTTTTTAAAATAAATATTAATGAAGTCCTAAAAAGCTCATGAGATTACCATTTAAAATTGCTAAAAGATTCCTTTTAAAGAATAATTTTTTTAAAGATGGAGTAGTAAATATAGTTTCATTTTTAGGGCTTTTTATTGGTTCATTATCAATTATTTTATCTATATCTGTTTTAAATGGATTTCAAAATATCCTCAAAGAAGAAACAGCCAAAGTAAATGGTGAATTTCTAATTAGTAATTTTAATGAAGATTCTGATTTGACTTTATTAAATGAAATAAACAGTAATAATATTCAATTTGCGATTTTTCATAAAGATGAGTTTATTTTAAGTCACAACAATAAGAAAAAAATCGTAGAAATTAAAAATATCTACAAAGATAATTCTTTAGATTTTTACAAANTAACTCTAGACAATAACAAAAAAAATTTAACAAATAATCAAATGATTATTGGAGCTTCACTTGCAAGAAGTTTGAATATTAATATTGGTGATTTCGTTAATATTTTTTCAAAAAATATAAATCTTAATTCTTTAGCATCACCTATTTCTCATAAATTTGAAGTTGTAAATATATTTTCTAATAGAATTCTCCGTATTGATGATTATCTCATTTTTATCTCTGANGATGAACTCTTAAANAAGAACAATCTATCTATTGAACTTATTGGAGATATTCAAAATTCAAATGTTATAATGGATAGATCTTTNTCTTGGAAGGATAGAAATAGACAAATTTTTGAAGCGACTGAAGTTGAAAAGAAAATTACATTTTTTACGTTATCATTAATTATAATTATAGCTTCATTTAATTTATGTTCAGCCATTATTCAAATCTCTTCAAAGAAAATTAAAGAAATTGCTATTCTTATGTCTGTTGGTATGTCTAAAAAATCAATTAGATTAATTTTTATTCTTTATAGCTATTTTATCGGCTTATCTGCAATAACATTGGGAGTTTTAACATCATCATTTTTAATTTTCCTTCAAAATAAATTTTCTATTATTATGTTAAATCCAGATTTTTACATAGTAGAAAAGTTACCTATGGTTATTTCATTAATAGATATATTTTATGTTTATTCAGCATCAGTAGTTATTATTGGTATATTTTCAATAATTCCACTAAGATTTATTAATCATATGAGTCCAAATCAAATTATTAACAAGCAGCCATGATTTTAGATATAAAAAATTTAAAAAAGAGCTTTATTGATGGTAAAAAAACATTAAATGTTTTAAAAAATATTAATCTTTCTGTTAAAAAAGGTTCAATAGTTACTATAAAAGGACCGTCTGGTTCTGGAAAATCTACTTTATTAAGTTTAATTGGTTCTTTAGATAGACCTGATGAAGGTGAAGTAATTTTTAATAATGAAAACATTGATGCAATTAATGACATAAATAATTTTAGAAATGAAAAAATCGGTTTTATTTTTCAATCTCACAACCTAATTAGTGAACTATCCTTACAAGAAAATGTACTTTTACCTAGAGAAATATCAGGAAAAGAAGTGAATCATCAGGAAATAAAAGACCTATTTAAATTTTTTGATTTAGATATGAGAATGAAATCATATCCAAATGATCTTTCAGGCGGAGAAAAACAACGTATATCTGTTATGAGAGCCATCATTAATCAACCATCTCTTGTCATTGCAGATGAGCCAACAGGAAATCTTGATCAGAAAAATGTTTTAAAAATGATAGAGCTCTTTAAAAAACTTAATAAAGAACATAATTTAACCTTCATAATTGCTACTCATGACAGTGCGGTATTTGACATTGGAGATAAAAAATTGCAATTGACAGAGGGAAATCTTAAAAAATTATAAAATATATGTCATAAAGACATACTTATTGACATATTTGACATATATAAATCTTTGGCATTATCTTTGCACCTATATATCTGAAACAAAAATATAGGAGTTTTTAAAATGGGAAAAATTATTGGAATTGATTTAGGAACAACAAATTCATGTGTTGCTGTTATGGAAGGTGGTGAACCTACGGTTATTACAAGTCCAGAAGGTGGAAGAACAACACCTTCAGTTATTGGTTTTACCAAAGAAGGTGAAAGGTTAGTAGGAGATCCCGCTAAGAGACAAGCAGTTACTAATCCTAAAAATACTATCTATTCTATTAAAAGATTTATGGGAAGAACCCCTGCTGAAATCAAAAAAGATATTGATGACGTAGCATACAAAGTTATTGTTGATGGTAAAAAGGTAAATGTTGAAGCTAATGACAAAAAATATCAACCTCAGGAAATTAGCGCGATGGTTCTTCAAAAAATGAAGCAAATGGCAGAGCAATATTTAGGAACAACCGTTTCAGATGCCGTTATTACTGTACCAGCATATTTTAATGACTCTCAAAGAAAGGCAACAAAAGATGCTGGTAAAATCGCAGGTTTAAATGTAAAAAGAATTATTAACGAACCTACTGCGGCTTCTTTAGCTTATGGTTTTGATAAAAAGAAAGATGAAAAGGTTGCTGTTTTTGATTTAGGTGGAGGAACATTTGATATTTCTATACTTGACATTTTAAATGACGAAGGTCAAAGTATTGAAGTAAATGCAAGTAATGGAGATGGAAGGTTAGGTGGTGACGACTTTGATCAAAAAATAGTTGACTGGCTTGCAGATGAGTTTAAAAAGAATGAAGGAATTGATTTACGACAAGATCCTATGGCTTTACAGAGATTGAAAGAGTCTGCTGAAAATGCTAAAAAAGAACTTTCTTCTTCAAAACAAACAGAAATAAATTTACCGTTTATTACTGCAGATTCGTCAGGCCCTAAACACCTAAATATGACATTAACCAGAGCTAATTTCGAAAAATTAGTATCTGACTTAATCGAACGTGTTGTAGCGCCATGTAAACAAGCGTTGAAAGATTCAAAGTTAAAACCTAGTGACATTAATGAAGTAATTCTTGTTGGTGGTTCAACCAGAATTCCTGCAATTCAAGCGAAAGTAAAGGAAATTTTTGGAAAAGACCCTAACCAGAGTGTAAATCCAGATGAAGTGGTAGCTCTTGGTGCCGCGATACAAGGTGGAGTATTAGCAGGAGATGTTGATGATGTATTGCTTCTTGACGTTACTCCTTTAACATTAGGGATAGAAACAATGGGTGGAGTAGCTACTCCATTAATTGAAAAGAATACAACTATTCCAACTCAGAAATCTCAAATATTTTCAACTGCAGCGGATAATCAACCAATGGTTGAAATACATGTTGTTCAAGGTGAAAGATCGATAGCTAAAGATAATAAGAGTCTTGGTAGATTTCATCTAGATGGAATTCCACCAGCACCAAGAGGAACACCTCAAATTGAAGTATCATTTGATATGGATGCGGATGGTATTTTGAATGTAAAGGCTGTTGATAAAGCAACCTCTAAAGAGCAAAGTATCAGAATTGAAGCGCAAAGTGGTTTATCTGATCAAGAGATTGAAAAAATGGTCAATGATGCTAAAAAGCATGAAGCTGAAGATAAAGCGAAGAAAGAAGAAATTGACACTAAAAATCAGTCTGAGCAATTAATTTTTCAAACTGAAAAACAAATGAAAGATCTTGATGATAAATTATCTGAAGATGATAAAAAAGACTTAAATGAAGCTCTAGATAAGCTTAAAAAAGCTAATGAATCATCTGTCATTGAAGATATAAAATCTGAGATGGAAAGTTTAAGTAATGTTTGGCAATCAAAAGCCTCATCAATGTATGATGCTTCAAATGCCCAAGCTCAAACAGAAGCTGAACCAACAGATAATAGTTCTTCAAAGAAAGAAGATGACAAAAAAATTAAAGATGCTGACTTTGAGGTTGTAGAAGAAGATTAGTTTTAGATTTTTTATTAATCTTTTAATTATTAGTTTTTTGGAATGATGAATATCACCATTCCAAAGTTATTAAGAACGATATTAAGTGTTGTAGTAAGCTTTATCCTTTTCTTGACTGTAACAATAATAGGCTTCTATTTTCTTTTACAGGATGGAGTAGAGTTTAGTCTTGATAAATCTAACCAGACACTAGATAATTTATCTAAAAGATTTGAACTTGAGTTTGACAATGACTCCTCAATTTCATTTAAAGCAAATAATAAGGAAATAAATACATATCTTGTTTTAAATAATGCTGTTATTAGAAGATTTGGAAATATCTTAATTGATTCTGAAAAAATATCTCTTAATACNTCATTAGATTTTAAAAATACATTGTTATTTAGCTTTCAACTCATCCGAAATAACAAAACTGAGTTAAATCTATTTAATCCAGTAAATATAAATGTTAAAGGTGCTGATTTATTTATAAATAATATTAAAAATGANAATGAAGTAGTTGAAGAGTTAAACAAAGATTATTTTCCAGTCATCATCAATTTTAAAGATGGTAGATTATTTGATGAGACAATCTTAATCGGTTCTTTCAATTTGAATTTAAATGTAAATCAATATCAGCAAAGGTCTGATATAAATAGCTATAAAATTAGATTAAAGTCTAGTGAAGTATTTCCAGCAAGTTACATAGCTCAATTTTTTACAGATGTTGATAAAATAGGTGATGATAAAGAAAGTGTTTCTTTTGACTTAACTTTAGAGGACAAGAAATACTTATCAGATGATAATAGTAGTGTTCTTAATGGAATTATTCAAATACGAAATACAACAATGAGATTAAAAAAATTTCCTGTTGAATTAAAACCAGAACCTATAAGAAGGTTNAATTTTGATTTAAATATTATAGATAACTTAGCTCAGGCTAGTCTTATAGGAACCGTTTATAATCCAAAAAAAAGTTTGAGTCTCCAAACAAAACCAAATCTTCAAATTGGTGGAACAATTGATTTTGAAGATATTTTGAAACCTAATCTTAATTTAATAGTAAATGGTTATGATATATATTTTGCAAAACTTGAAAATATAAATTTAAATGGGGTAACAGACTTAACNGTCTCAATCATTGGAAAAAATGTATTAGATTTAAGTGGATCTTTAAAAATAAAAAAGAGTAGCGGTTTCTTAGTTCCTTTAAAAGATACGGAGTTCANAACCGAACATAGAATTAGAGAAGAGAATGAAAAAAAATGAATTAAATAGACTGAACGAAAAAATTTTACAAAAATCAAAATTTGTAGAAGACTTAAGAAGTGAGATTTCAAATACCATTGTTGGTCAATCAGATTTAATAGATAAAATTTTGATATCTGTAATATCAAATGGGCATATTCTTTTGGAAGGTGTTCCTGGTTTAGCTAAAACTCTAACAATTAATACTGTGGCAAGCTTAATTAATGCAAAATTCAAAAGAATACAATTTACTCCTGATATGTTACCTGCAGATTTAATNGGGACATTAATTTTTAATCAGAAAAACGGAGAATTTGTAACCAAACAAGGACCAATTTTTTCAAATATNATTTTAGCAGACGAAATTAATAGAGCTCCTTCGAAAGTTCAAAGTGCTTTACTTGAGTCGATGCAAGAACGTCAGGTAACTTTAGGTGATGATACTTATCAATTACCAAATCCTTTTCTCGTATTAGCAACAAAATCCAATTGAACAGGAAGGTACTTATCCATTACCTGAAGCTCAAGTTGATAGATTTATGATGAAGGTAATTGTTGATTATCCAACAATTGAAGATGAGAAAATTATTTTAGAAAGAGCGAGCACAATTGATAAGAAAAAAATTAAATCAGTTGTAAAAACTAAAACTATCCTAGAGGCACAAAAACTAGTTAATGATATTTATATTGATCCTAAAATCCATGACTATATACTAAATATTGTGTTTGCAACACGAAATCCAGAAAAATACAACTTAGATAATTTAAAAGATTTAATAACATTTGGAGCTTCACCAAGAGCATCAATTAATCTTGTACTTGCATCAAAATCAAAAGCTTTCATCGATGGTAGAGGTTATGTAGTACCGGAAGATGTTAAATACGTTGCAGAAGATATTCTTAGACACAGAATTTTATTATCATACGAAGCAGAAGCTGAAGAAATTTCAACTGAGGATATAATTTTACAACTTCTCAAAGAAGTTCCTGTTCCATAGAACTAATATGGCAAAAGATTTACTAAAAAAAGTTCGTCAAATTGAAATAAGAACAAAAAATGCAGTAAATGATTTTTTTGGTGGAGATTACCACTCAAATTTTAAGGGAAAGGGTATGACCTTTTCCGAGGTTAGAGAATATTATCCTGGAGACGATGTTAGATCTATTGATTGGAACGTTACAGCTAAAACAGGCAAACCTCATATAAAGATTTTTGAGGAAGAAAGAGAACTCTCAGTTTTATTATTAGTTGATGTTAGTAGTTCAGGTATTTTTGGTTCCAAAAATGACTTAAAAATTGATATTGGAATTGAAATTGCTGCNATGCTTGGATTTTCAGCTATAAAAAATAATGATAAAGTTGGTTTGGCACTTTTCTCAGATAAAGTTGAGAAGTTTATTCCACCTAAAAAAGGCAAAACCCATGTTTTAAGATTAATTACTGATCTTTTGAATCATAATTATGATGAAAAAAGAAAAAAAACATCGATAAAGAATGCAATTGACTTTGCAAATAATATTTCAAAGAGAAAAACTGTTGTTTTCATAATATCAGATTTTATTGATGATAATTTTTGGAATGAGCTAAAGTATCTTAATTTTAAGCATGACGTAATTGGACTTCAAATCTATGATTTTTTTGAAAAAGATTTTCCAAATATTGGTTTAGTTAATATGTATGATCCCGAAAGTGGTGAAACACACTGGGTAGATACATCTCATAAAAATTCTAGAGATAATTATGTAAAAAATTCCAATTTAAAACTTGAAAAATTTTCGAAGAAATGTAAAAATATAGGTTTTGATTTACTTCAAATCAGTACAAATGAAGACTATATAAAATTACTTATGCAATTTTTTAAACGTAGAGCAAAAAGAAGCTAAAAATGAAAAAAATATTTTGGTTGGCAATTTTTTTTTGCTTTTCATGTACATCTGAAAAAAAAGATCCTTCTCTGTTAACTAGTTATGACAAAAAAATTGCTGAAATTGGATTACCTGTAAATTTATTAGTTGAAATTAATGATTTAGGAAAAATCTATACCTTAGAAAAAGTTGAATGGTCAGATAAAGGAGATTGGCTAAAGGATTCGTCAAATGTAATATTAAAAAGTTCTTATATTGACACACTTTCTGAAAAAATTGAAATGAATTATGAGATTACATTTTGGGATACAGGAAGATATGTGATACCTTCGCTTAACATCGAAATAAATTTTCCTGATTCAGTCTCTGTCTCNAAATTTGCTTCTGACAGTTCATCAATATTTATTGGAACAATATTAGATAGCACAATGACTTCTATTATCGAAGACAAGCCTCTAAAAATAATTGATTTTCCAATCCAAAAGCTTAGAATTTTTGCACTANTTTTGTTNATTGGATTATTTTTATATGTAATGAATATTTTTAATAATAGAGAAAGTAAAAAAAATAGTAAAAGAAATTTTTTTAATATTAATCCTAAAAAAAATGCACTTAAAAAATCTAGTGAAATTGATTTTNAAAATCTTACATCAGAAGANTTGTCATTAGAAGTTTCAAAAATTCTTAAAGATTATTTTCAAAATGATTATTATATCATATCCTTTGAGATGACTTCTAATGAGTTGAAAGAATATTTTAAAGATGATGAATTAAACAAGTTATTAGATAAGCTAGATTTAGTAAAGTTTAGCAAGCAAGAGCTTTCAAAACTTGAAAAAAAGGAGATAATTGATTTACTGAAAAAAGTTATAAGAAAACTTCTTTAAACTAATTTATTAATTTAATTTAAGCCATGAGTACAACTGCAGATATAAGAAACGGTGCAATTATAAATTTTAAAAATTCAAGAATGAAAATTGTTGAATTTCAACATGTCAAGCCAGGAAAAGGTCCAGCTTTTGTAAGAACAAAATTGAAAAATATTGAATCTGGAAAGATTATTGATCACACCTTTAATTCCGGCGCGAAAATTGAGTTTATAAGAGTTACTTCAAAGAAATATCAATATCTTTATCAAGATGGTGATAGTTATGTTTTTATGGATAATGTAACTTTTGAACAAGTTAATGTTTCTTCTGATTTAATGGGATCTGATCATTATTACATTAAAGAAGGTGACAACATTGAATTACTTTTTGATAATGATGAAATTATCAACTTAAGTATTGCACCAAAGGCGATTTTAAAAGTAGTACAAACAGATCCAGGTCACAAAGGAAATACGGCAACTAATGCTCAAAAGCCTGCAAAACTTGAAACTGGTCTTGAAATTAATGTTCCATTATTTATAAACGAGGGTGACTTAATTAAAATTGATACNAAAACTGGTAATTATACTGAAAGAGTTAAGCAGTAAAATGTGGAAAGATAAAATAAAAGAAATAATCTATATGTTGGAAAACAGCGACATCAATGAAATAGAAGTTAGATTTTGGTTTAAAAAAATCAAAGTAACCAAAAAACCACCTATTTTAAATGTTGATCCAAATGAAAATCAAAGCATTATTCAAGCTCCAAAAACTATTACCACATCAGATAAAAATATTGATGAAGTCAAATCGGAGGAAAAAGAAGCAATAAATGAGTCAAGCATTGAAGTTAAATCACCAATGCCAGGTACATTTTATTCATCTCCAGACCCGGAATCTCCATCTTTTGTTTCTGTCGGAGATACTATAAATGTCGGTGATACGCTCTGCATTGTTGAAGCAATGAAAATTATGAATGAAATTCAAGCAGAAAATTCAGGTGTTGTCACTGAGGTTTTAATTGAAAATGGTAAACCAGTTGAATTTGATCAACCTCTTTTCAAGTTGAAACAATCTTAAAAAAATATGTTCAAAAAAATTCTTATTGCAAATAGAGGTGAAATTGCCATTAGAATCATTCGAGCATGTAATGAAATGGGTATCAAAACTGTTGCAGTATATTCAAAAGCTGATAAAAAATCACTTCATGTTAAATTTGCGGACGAGGCAATTTGCATTGGTGAAGGTCCTGCAATTGAGAGCTATTTAAATATTCCTAGAATTATTGCTGCAGGAGAGATTACAAATGCAGATGCAATTCATCCAGGGTATGGTTTTTTAGCAGAGAATGCAAAGTTTAGTAAAATTTGTGAAGAAAATGGATTTACTTTTATTGGACCTGATTCTGCTACCATTGATTTAATGGGAGATAAAGTGAATGCAAGAAAAGCAGCAAGTGAAGCCGGTGTACCGATAATTCCTGGAAGTGATACATTATCATCTTCAAAAGAATTTATAGAAATAGCTGAGAAAATAGGTTATCCTGTCATGTTAAAAGCTGTTGCAGGTGGAGGTGGTAAAGGTATGAGGGTTATTCGAAACCAATCAGAAGCTGAAAAAGGTTTCAATATAATCCAAGCAGAAGCAGGAATGGCTTTTAATAATTCGGAAATTTATGTTGAAAAATTTGTTGAAAGTGGAAGACATATTGAGGTCCAAATACTCTCTGATCAACATGGTAATCATCTTCACTTGGGAGAAAGAGAGTGTTCAATTCAAAGAAGTAATCAAAAATTAATTGAAGAATGTCCATCAAGTTTTGTTGATGCAGATTTGAGGAAAGATTTGACTGATAAAGCTATTCAACTTGCCAAAAATGTCAATTATGTTGGTGCTGGTACTATAGAGTATTTAGTTGATCAAGATAAAAATTTCTATTTTATTGAAATGAATACAAGAATCCAGGTTGAGCATACTGTAACAGAGATGGTTTGCATGATTGATCTTGTAAAAGAGCAAATTAGGACTTATGCAGGAGAAAAAATTAATATAAAGCAAGATGATATTAAAATGAAAGGCCATGCAATAGAATGTAGAATAAATGCAGAAGATCCCTTCAATGATTTTATACCTTCTCCAAAAAAAATCGAATCTTTAAATTTTCCAGGAGGAATAGGTGTAAGAACCGATTCTTTTATATACGCAGGTTATCAAATACCGACATTCTATGACTCAATGCTTGGCAAATTAATTGTTCACTCATCAGATAGAGAAAAAGCTATAATAAGAATGAAAAGGGCATTACAAGAAACATTTATTGAAGGACCAGAAACAACATTAGTCTTACTAGAAAAGATTTTTGAAAATAAAGAATTTAAAAAAGGTAATTTTGATATTAATTTTTTAGGTAAATTTTTAAAAAATTTAAAAGGGGATAAAAATGAATCATCCGAACAGCTTGATGTATACATCTGAACATGAATGGGTAAAAATTGAAGATAATATTGCTACCATTGGTATAACTGATTTTGCGCAAAGTGAGTTAGGAGACATAATTTTTTTAGAATTTCCTGAAATAGATGAGTCTTTTGAGGAAGGCGATGTTTTTGGAACAATTGAAGCGGTCAAGACTGTTTCAGATTTATTTATGCCAATTTCTGGTAAGATTCTTGAAGTAAATGAGGACTTAAATGATGTTCCTGAAAATGTTAACGAAAGTCCCTATGAAAGTGGTTGGATGGTAAAAGTTCAACTTAATGATAATTCATCAACTGATTCTCTTCTTAATTCTGAATCTTACCTTAAACTTATTTCCTAGGAATGCTTGAAAGATTAGAGCATTTTTCTCAAAAATTAAAAGTAGAAAAAAACTATTCTGACAATACAATCAATTCATATTTGTATGATTTAAGATCTTTTGAAAACTATTTAAATAAAAGAAAATTTTCTTTTAAGAAAGCTTTCAAAGATCAATCAGTTTTTAAGAATTACTTTAGATTATTAACAAGAAAAAAGCTATCTCCAAAAACTATTAAAAGAAGATATTCCTCATTATCAACTTACNTTAATTTTCTAATTGATATGAAAATTATTAAAATGAATCCTCTAAATGGNATACATACTCCAAAGCTTTCAAAAAAACTGCCTTCAGTCTTAACATTGGACGAAATTAAAAAAATATTTAAAGAAGCTGAAAATACTGATAATGAATTATTAGGCTTAAGAGATCGTTGCGTCATTGAACTACTTTACTCGTGTGGNCTTAGAGTTAGTGAGCTTTGTGAGTTAAAGGTNAGTAATATACAATTTGATTTAAACGTTATTAGATTTTTTGGTAAAGGAAATAAAGAAAGAATTATNCCTTTAACATTTTATGCAAAAGATTGGCTTGAAAAATANTTATATCAATCTAGAGAAATTCTTTCGTCAAGAAAATCAGCAGACTCAAAATATATTTTTCTAAGCAACAATGGTAGAAAGATTACAAGAGCAGCTATATGGCAATCTATTAAAAAATATGTTCATCTTGCTGGAATAAATAAATCAGTTTCTCCTCATACTTTTAGACATTCTTTTGCTACTCATCTTATTGATGGAGGAGCTAATTTGATTGAAGTCCAAAAATTATTAGGACATTCAGATATTTCAACAACTGAAATTTATACTCACCTTTCAAGAGATTTTATTGATACAGAATACATGAAAGCTTTTGAAAAAAATAATAATTAATTATCTTTCAATATGGGAATTGCGAGTCTTACTTTAGAATTACAACTAATATTAATACCAACAATATTATTTGCATTAACTTTTCATGAATATGCTCACGCAAGAGTGGCATATATTCTAGGTGATTACACTTCATATTATCAAAACAGGATGAATTTGAATCCATTTAATCATTTAGATCCATTTGGAACCTTTGCACTTTATTTTTTAGGATTTGGTTGGGCTAAACCTGTTCCTGTTAATGTGCAAAATCTTTCTAATCCGCGAAAAGATATGATGATGATTGCAATGGCTGGTCCTGCATCAAATATGTTTTTAGCTTTTGCTGCATCTATAATCTACAGGCTTAACTTCTTTTTACAAATCAATGAAAGTTTTATTTTTCCTCTAGAGATATTTATTCAAATTAATATTGTACTAGCAATTTTTAATTTAATTCCTTTAAATCCATTAGATGGTTCCCGAATTCTTCCTTTAATTGTAAAAGATCCAAAAATCTTGTACAATATTGAATTATACGGTCCAAGGGTATTAATTGGTCTTGTAATTTTAAATTTAATAGGTATACCAATACTTTCTACTCTGATCCTAACGCCTGTATCAGTTATATTTTATTTTTTAACAGGTGCTTAATTGAAAAAAATAATATCGATTTTGGGACCTACTGGGATTGGTAAAACAACTATTGCTATAGAACTCGCAAAAAAATGTAATGGTGAAATTATAGGTGTTGATTCAAGGCAAATATATAGAGGAATTCCAATTGGAACAGCTCAACCTTCTAAAAAACAATTATCTGAAATCAAACATCATTTAATAGGAATTAAGAGCTTAAATGAAAAAATATCTGCAGGTGAATATTTAAATTTAATTGACTCAAAAATAAGTGAAATATTATCAAGAGATAAAAATCCAATATTATGTGGTGGAACAGGAATGTATTTTAATATAATTCTTGAAGGAATCTTTGAAGGCAGCCATACAAATAAAGAAATTAGATTAAAACTTGAAAATGATTATGAAAAAAATAAAATTAAATTGTATAAAAAACTTCAAGAAGTAGATCCAGAATATTCAAAAAAAGTTCATATAAATAATAAGAAGAGGCTTGTTAGAGCTTTAGAAATATATGAAACAACTGGAAAAACAATATCTCAAAATTTTAATTCGAAAAATCAGATGAGCAAGTTTAGTAAAAATTATTATTTCACTTTTTTAAAAATGAGCAAGGAATCTTTAAATACTAGATTAAAAATGAGAGTAAAAAAAATGATTGATGAAGGAATGGTTGATGAAGTTCAGAAAATTAAAAAGAAAAAAATTGATATTTCGCACATTGATTACATTGGTTTTCGAGAAATAAACGAATTTCTTAATCAAAACATTTCAATGGATGACTGTATAGAAAATATCTATATAAGGACTCGACAATATGCCAAAAGACAAAATAAATGGTTTAATTCTCACACTTATAATGAAAGCTTTAATCTTGAAAAAATTTCAATAAACGATATTGTTGATAAATTGATGCAAATAAACTAATTTTCGCAAACAATTGGAGAATAAATGCTCAAAAGCAAACATCTTATAGGTCTTGAAAATTTTCCAATATCTGATTTGAATAAAATTATTGATACATCTTTCAAGTTTAAAGAAATCTTACAAACAGAAGAAAGAAAAGCTATTCTATTAAAAGGAAAAACAATAGTAAATATGTTTTTTGAAAACTCAACAAGGACAAAAATTAGTTTTTCCCTTGCTGAAAAAAGATTAGGTGCTGATAGTATCAATTTTTCAGCATCAACAAGCAGTGTTAAAAAAGGAGAAACACTTAAAGATACTGTTCAAAATATTGAATCAATGAAAATTGATGGAGCTGTAATAAGGCATAGTCATCCTGGTTCGTCACTTGAGCTAACAAAATACATTGATGGTTCAGTAATAAATGCTGGAGATGGATCACATGAACATCCAACTCAAGCAATCCTTGATATGGTAACATTAAAAGAAAAATTTGGAAAGATTAAAGGTTTAAAAGTTGGGATTGTAGGAGACATTTTGAACAGTAGAGTCGCTAGAAGCGATATTTTTGCTTTAAAAAAACTTGGTGCTGAAGTGGTTGTATGTGGTCCAAGCACCTTGCTACCAAGTGATGCAAAAAAACTTGGTATAAATGTAACATATAATCTTAATGAAGTTTTACATTGGTGCGATGCAGTAATTGCTTTAAGAATTCAACTTGAAAGAATGCATTTGGGAAGAATACCATCAAAAAGAGAGTACCATAGTGAATTTGGTTTGACTTTTGAGAGAATTAGTAAGTTAAAAAAAGATATTGTAATTATGCATCCTGGTCCAATGAACAGGGGCGTTGAAATTGACAGTAAAGTTGCAGATTCAGAAAATGCAGTAATTCTTGATCAGGTTTTAAATGGTGTAGCATCAAGAATGTCCATATTATATCTACTTTTGGGCGATGGAAAAAATAATTTATGATGAAAAGAAAAAATCTTAAAAAAGTACTTTTAAAGTCAGGTAGAATAATTGATCCTTTTACAAAAAAAACCTTCAAGGGTGATATTTTAATTGAAAATGGCAAAATTTCAAAAATTGGCTCCGCAATTCCATTCAAAGGTAAAGGGTATGAAGTAATTAATTGTAGCGGTTTAGTTGTAACTCACGGATTTTGTGATATTCATGTCCATTTTAGAGAGCCTGGTAGAGAGGATAAGGAAACTTTAGAATCTGGAGCTAATGCGGCTATTGCTGGTGGATTTACTCAGGTTTGTACAATGGCTAATACAAATCCAGTTATAGATTCCCCAGAACACATACACTATATTGTTAGTAAAAGTGAAAAATTACCAATTGATATTTTTCCAATTGGTGCCGTATCAAAAAATCAAGAAGGTAAAGATTTAACAGAGATGCTTTTAATGCAAAAAAATGGCGCTATTGCTTTCAGTGATGATGGTATACCAATTCAAAATGCTCAATTTATGAAATTAGCTCTGACATATTCTAAAATGCTCAATGTGCCAATAATGAACCACGCTGAAGATATTTTTTTAAGAAATGAAGGGGTTATGAATGCTTCAACCACTTCAAATAATCTAGGTTTAAAAGGAAACTCAAGCTTAGCAGAAGCAATAATGGTTTATAGAGATTTAATACTAGCTACCTCAATGAATTGCAAATTACATTTGTTGCATTTATCCACTAAAGAGTCTGTAGATTTATTAAAGCAATTTAAGTCTAGTAAAAATTCCATTACATCAGAAGTTTCTCCCCATCATTTATATTTTGTAGATGAAGATATAGATAATTTTAATACAAATTTAAAAGTTGGTCCTCCAATTAGGGGTAAAAATGATAGAAAAGCTTTAATTCAAGCAATTAAGTCTGGATTAATTGATTGTATTGCAACTGACCATGCACCTCATACAATTGAAGATAAAGAAACTACTTTTAATGATGCTGAATTCGGAATGATTGGACTTGAATCCTGCTTTGGGGTTGTTAATAGAGTTTTGGTTAAAGAAAACGGTATGAGTTTAAAATCATTAATTGAAAAACTTACTGTAAACCCAAGAAAAGTAATGAATATCGATGCTAATCTTTTTGCTGTAGGAAAACAAGCTCAAATAACAATTTTTGATCCAAATCAAAAATGGACATTTGAAAATAAACACATTCAGTCTAAATCATCAAACTCTCCATTTATTGGAAAAGAATTAACAGGAAAGATTAAATATATCCTTTCAAAAAATCAGATTTTTACTTTATAAAATCTAAGTTTTTATCATTGACTAATGGAATCACATCAGTTAAGTTCTGAGGCATTTTTACTATTATATGAAAAAAGTAACAAAAACTATATCAGCGAAAGATGTGAACCAACAATGGTGGTTGCTTGATGCAAAAGATCAAGTACTTGGAAGATTTGCATCTGAAGTTGCGCAAGTTTTGCGTGGAAAACATAGAACTGACTATTCACCAAACATTTACATGGGTGATGCTGTAATAGTTATTAATGCTGAAAAAATAAGAGTAACTGGTAATAAATCTGAAACGAAAAAATATTTTAGACATTCTGGTTATCCAGGTGGAGTAAAATATGAAAGTTTCAGCGAGTTAATGAAAAATGATTGTGATAAAGTTGTTTTAAATGCTGTAAAGGGCATGCTTCCTAAAAATAAGCTTGGAAGAGAGATTTCAAAGCATATTAGAGTATACAAAGATGACAATCATAACCATTCAGCTCAACAGCCAAAAGTATGGGGTACTAATTAATGAAAAAAGATCTTTTCAATGGTATTGGCAGAAGAAAAAACTCAACTGCAAGAGTATATTTGTCAGACGGAAAAGGAGATTTTAACATTAATAATTCATTTGATAGCATTGATTCCTACCTTAAAAGAGAATCATTGGTAATTCATGCAGTAAAGCCTCTTGAAATACTTAATTTAAAAGGTAAGTATGATGTTAAGATTAATGTAAAAGGTGGAGGTCTTACTGGTCAAGCTGGAGCTATTCAACTTGGAATCGCAAGAGCTCTTCTTAAAATCGATGATGAATTTCGTCCCCAGTTAAAATCACACGGTTTGTTAACAAGAGACGCTAGAGAAGTTGAAAGAAAAAAATATGGACAACCTGGCGCTCGTAAAAAATTCCAGTTTTCAAAGAGATAATTATGCAAAAAATTACAAAAGAAGATTTATTAAATTCTGGTGCACATTTTGGACACGTTAGTAGTAAAACAGATCCAAATTTTAAAGATTTTGTTGTTTCCCAAAAAAATGGTATTGATATCATTAATCTTGAGGACACAATTAACGGGCTTGAAAAAGCTTTAAATTTTATTTCAAGTATAGTTCAACGTAATGGTGAAATCTTGTTTGTTGGTACTAAAAAGCATGCTAAGGATGTTATTCAGCAAGAGGCAGATAGATGTGGGATGTTCTATGTAGTTGAACGATGGCTTGGTGGTACATTAACCAATTTTTCCACAGTCAAAAAAAGCATTAAAAGACTTCATTCTCTAGAAAAAGAGGGTTCAGCTATTTTCGAGGATTTAACAAAGAAAGAGCTTCTAAAATTAAATAGAGAAAAAATAAAACTATCTGATCAGCATCGAGGTATTAAGGATATGAAAAAGTTACCGAACGCAATTGTAATTGTGGACGGTAAAACCGAGTCAATAGCAATTCAAGAGGCTAAAAAATTAGAAATACCTATTATTTGTATTGTTGATTCTAACACAGATCCAACTTTGTGTGATTTCCCTATTCCTGCAAACGACGATTCAATCAGGACAATACAACTTATAATTAATGAAATTGTTAATACTATTGTTTCATCAAGTAAAAAAGATGAATCCGATGATAATACACCTGTTGAAAATAGCGATAAAGCTGTAAAAGGTGATAAAAAGGATAAATAATGAGCGTTGACGCCAAACTTGTAAAGAATTTGAGAGATAGAACAGGTGCAGGTATGATGGACTGTAAAAAAGCTTTAGTTGAAGCCAAGGGAGATGTTGATTTAGCATTAGATTTATTAAGAAAATCTGGAATTGCTAAAGCAGAAAAAAAATCTACAAGAGCCGCCAACGAAGGAATTATTTTTTCATACATACACCATGGAAGTAAATTAGGAGTTCTTATTGAGCTTGGTTGTGAAACCGATTTTGTAGCAAAGACAGAAGGATTTAACGAATTAGCAGGAAATATTGCAATGCAAGTTGCTGCATCAAATCCTTTGGCTGTTGATGAATCAGGAATAGATAAAAAAACTTTAGATAAAGAAAGAGAAATTTTTATTGAACAGGCTAAATCTTCTGGAAAACCTGATAACGTCATTGATAAAATTGTTGAAGGGAAACTTAATAAGTTTATTGAAGATAACTGCCTTTTACATCAATCTTTTGTTAAAAATCCTGATATGACTATTTCGCAGCTTGTTCAAGAAGCTGTAGCAAAGCTTGGAGAAAATATAACTATTAATAGATTTGTTAGATTTGCTCTTGGCGAAAATTCTAATAATTAATGTCAAAAAAAAATAAAAGGGTACTTCTAAAATTAAGTGGAGAGATTCTTGCAGGTGAATTAGGACAGGGAGTTGATCCTATGATAGCTCAAAAGCTTGCAATGGAAATTTCACTTTTAAAAAAGTTAAACCTTGATATTGGTATAGTCTTAGGAGCTGGTAATATTTTCAGAGGAAGAGATGCCTCTCAAAAAGGTATGGACAGAGTCACAGCTGATTATATAGGTATGGTTGGAACAATTATTAATTCGGTTACTTTACAGGACTCACTTGAACAAATTGGTTGTGAAACAAGGACTCTATCTGGAATTGATATACCAAAAATTGCTGAGCCATACATTAGAAGAAGAGCATTACGTCACCTTGAAAAGGGGAGAATAGTAATTATTGCAGGTGGTACCGGTAATCCATTTTTTAGCACTGATAGTGCAGCAGCTTTAAGAGCTGCTGAATTAAATTGTGATTTACTAGTTAAAGGTACTAAGGTTGATGGTGTTTTTGAATCAGATCCATTATTAAATAATGAGGCAAAAAAGTTTTCATCAATTTCATTCACTGAAGTTTTAGAAAAAGAATTAGCAATTATGGATATGACAGCTATAACTTTGTGTAAAGAGAATAACTTACCGATTTTAGTCTTAGATATTACAAAGAAAGAAAATTTATTTAATGCATTAAACGGTGATAAAAATATTGGAACCAAGATAGGAAAATAAGGGATATGCTTAATCAAAATATAGAACTAGCTAAATCTAAAATGGAACAAACTATTGTATTTGTTTCGAATGAGCTAAATAAAATTAGAACGGGAAGAGCTAATCCTGATATGTTTAACAAAATTTCTGTCAACTACTATGACAATGAAACACCTTTAAATCAAATTGCAAATATAGCTGTATTGGACGCAATCACCATTAGTATCCAACCTTTTGATAAAACAGCAATAGATGATATTGAGAGAGCAATACTTGAATCAGATTTAGGAATTAATCCTTCAAATAATGGAAATAGTATTATGATAACATTTCCACCATTATCAGTTGAAAGAAGACAAGAGTTGGTTAAAGTCGCTTCAAAAATAATTGAGGATGGAAGAATTTCAATTAGAAATATCAGAAGAGAAATAATTCAAGCTGTTAAAAAAATCGAGGATGAGCAAAAAATACCTGAAGATGTTATGAAAGATTTTCATGATGACATCCAAACTGTCA
>JGI24820J26691_1000052_pt1 | contig 26149 bp, 29 predicted proteins | sample METZYME_5_50m_FD_26691 | JGI IMG/M metagenome (IMG submission 26691) | reverse complement strand
GGATTGGAATCACTTCAAGCAACTCAGTACCTTGCATTTGCTCTTACTATAATAAATTTGGTGATACTTATTTCTGCGCCCATTATCGGTGCTGTAACTGACTACAAAAGACTTACAAAGATTTTATTTATAATCTTTACATTATTATCGATCATATCAGTCGCATCATTCTATTTTATCCCAATGGGTAAATGGCTAATGGCTTTAATTTTGTATGGTATTTCATTTTTTTCTTTTGCTTCAGCTGTAGTTCTCTACGACAAGATGTTGGTATATGTTGCTTCGGAGGACCAGCTTACCAGAGTATCTAGTTATGGTTATTCTCTGGGATACTTAGGGGGAGGAATATTATTTGCTTTAAATGCATTTATGGTTCTTCAACCTGAAACTTTTGGATTAAATAATGAAGCAGAGGCAGTTAGGTGGGCATTCATAACTGTATCAGTGTGGTGGTTTATTTTTTTATTGCCTTTGGCAATAAATTACAAAGAGCGAGAGGTTGAGAAAACCGGAGATTTTAAGGAAGTTTTTGGTGGATTTCTTGATACATTTAAAGACATTCAGAAAAATAAAAATGTTTTATTATTTCTTTTAGCATTCTTTTTATATATAGATGGTGTCCATACCATCATGTCTCTTGCAGCAATTTTTGCTGAAAATATTGGAATTGAACAATCAGCTATTATTGTTGCGTTAATCTTAGTTCAATTTGTTGCCTTTCCATCCACACTTTTTTGGTCTTACATCGGTAATAAATATAATGATAAGACTGTTCTTTATTCCACCATATTTATATATATTTGCGTAGTTGTTTACTCGACATTACTTTCTAACGCATCAGAATTTTATATCATGGCAGTCTTGATTGGATCAGTGCAGGGAGGAATTCAAGCAGCATCTAGAAGTTTTTTCTCGAAAATAATACCAAAAAATAAATCTGGAGAGTTTTTTGGTTTTTATAATACTTTTGGACGAGCAGGATCAGTTATGGGTCCAGCCCTAGTTGGTATGTTTATTGGTATCTTTAATAATCTACAAATAGCTCTGATACCAATAATTATTTTATTTATTGCTGGCGGCTTTCTTTTGAAGTTCGTAAAATATCCTAATGAAATTATTTAGTAGAAATTCAATAATTTTCTATTCCCTAATGGGACTAGTAAGCCTATTTATTGCAAGATTTATAAGATCACTTATTGATTTTAATATCGCTATTGAAATACTTATTTGCTCAATAGTCATTCTACCTATGTATTATTTTGCTAGAAAAGCGCTAGTTAAGTATTTTTTGAATTAAGAAGATCTACCAAAACTTTTGGCCTATCAGTAATTATTCCGTCAACTCCTAAATCAATAAGATAATTCATTTCATCGATGTCATTTATTGTCCATACAGATATCTTGATATTCTTACTTTTACAGAAATTTACAAATCTTTTTGTAACAATCTTAATCCCATATCTGTATATAGGTATTTGAAGACAGTCTCCAGGGATATTTCCATAATAGAGACTAAAACTTTTTAATAGAAGCTTTAATACTTCTTGAGGACCCATCGAAAGAACAACATCATCAAGTTTATTTTTGATTGTATTTAATCTTTTGCTTGAGAAACTTGCTATACATAAATTCTTTTTAATATTTGGGAATTTGTTTATAACCTCTATAGCTGGATCTACAACTTCATCAGTTTTAAAATCTATTTGAAATTTTGTGTCAGGGAATTTAGAAAAAACTTCTTCAAGTGTAGGGATTTTATAATCTTTAAAAATATCTAAATTGTTAATTTGTGATGATGAAAGCTCATTAAAACGCTTATCGACACCTGGTATTCTTTTTAGGTCATCATCATGGAAAATATAGGGAACACCATCAGAACTGAGTTGAATATCTGTTTCAATAATATCTGAACCAATTTCTAAAGAATAAAAGAATGATTCAATAGTATTTTCAGGTGCCTCTAGTGACCCACCTCTATGAGCCATTACAGCTAACCCATCATAATTTAGGTAATCTTTCATATTTTTTGTAAAATACCATAAAAAATTATTATACAGCTTGGATAAATTTGAAGAAATAAGACCATATAAAGATCATGAGGTTCAACACAAACTTCATGACCTTGCTTCTAATAAAGAAGTTATTAATGCCTTTCTTCATTCTAGAGGCCATCACTCTCGTCTATTAAACAGTTTTTTAAGCTTATTTTTGTCTATTTATTTAAAACGAAGATTTAAAAAAATTACATCGGTTGATCAATATCAAAACATGTACGAAAAGATAATGGATAAGGTAATAAAAGATACATGTGATAATTTTAAATACAATGGTCTTGATAATTTAAAACCCAATAAATCTTATTTATTTATTTCCAATCATAGAGATATAACCCTTGATCCCGCTTTCTTAAATTTAGCACTTCACAAAAATAACTTTTCAACAGTTAATATTGCAGTTGGAAGCAACTTGATGGATCAGAAATGGGCAGCTGATCTTATGCGATTAAATAAAAGTTTTATTATTCCAAGAACAGGAATATCAAAAAGAGAAATTTATAAATCTTTAAATAATGTCTCTGAATTTATTTATGAAAAACTTAAGATTGATAATGAGTCCATTTGGATAGCTCAAAGAGAAGGAAGAGCTAAAGATGGAATGGATATCACGGATCCTGCAATATTAAAGATGATACATCTTGTAAAACGTAAAGAAATATCAGTTTCTGCTTTTTTTAATCAAATGAGAGTTATTCCGATATCAATTTCTTACGAGTTTGATCCAAATGATCTAAATAAGGCTTTGGAAATATATAAGAAAAAAAAGGATGGTTTTTATAAAAAGAAGAATAGTGAGGATCTTGAAAGCATTTCTAGAGGAATATCTGGTTTTAAGGGATCTGTAGTATTAAATATTGGAGAGCAGATAAACTTTATTCATGATTCATATGAAGCTGCTGCCGACGAAATAACAAAGCAAATATCAAATCAATTCTACAATCATTCTACAAACATAGATGCAAAGTCCATAATAAATAATAAAATTAATCTTTCCGACAACAATTACTTTTCAGAACGTTTAAAAAATCAACCAGAGGAAGTAATTGAAATTATGCTTAATCAATATGCAAATTCAGTTTTATAAATGGCGCGCCTGGAAGGATTCGAACCTCCGACCTCTTGGTTCGTAGCCAAGCACTCTAATCCAACTGAGCTACAGGCGCATAAAAGAATTATAAAATAAAAGAATTAAGAAATCTTACGAGCTTTCTCTTTGAGCATTGCAGGAATTCCATCAATTATCGGGTAAGCTAATTTTGATTCCTCGCAAATGAGTTCATTGTTCTCTTCGTCATAGTGCAGTTTTCCTTTTGATACAGGACAAACTAAGATCTTGAGAAGGGTTTTATTTAATTTAGCCATTTTAAAATGATTTGATATATGTATAGTATTCTAATCTAAATGACTATCTCAGAAAATACAAAAAAATTTATATATTCACTTCTTGTATTTCCATTTCCGGTCACTGGAATTCCAATTCTTGTTTATATACTTCCCTTTTATGCTTCTAGCTTTAACTTAGGACTATCATTGGTAGGATTAATATTCTTTGCAGGAAGAATTATTGATGTTTTTACAGACCCTATTATGGGTGCTTTGGTAGATAGATACCCATCAAAATATGGCAAACATAAACACTGGATTTTCTTATCATTGCCTGTTTTAAGTATTAGTGCATATTTTTTATTCTTTCCTCAGGATCAATTCATTAGTGGCTGGTATTTATTTTTTGCTTTGTTTGCTCTCTATAGTGGATTTACTTTGGCTAATATTGCGCAACTATCATGGGCTTCATTCATAGCGCCAGATTATGATGAAAGGACAAAACTATTAACACTTAGAGAGATCGTCGCTATCATAGCAACATTAATTGTTATCTCTATACCTGCTGTTATTGAGATATATGAAGGCTCGTTTTTATTAAAAATCAACGCAATAGGGATATTTGCTCTTATTGGAATACCCTTTACCATTTTTTTAGGATTATTTTTTCTAAAAGATAAAAAATCTTCAAGTAATTATGATAATCCTCTAAAGTCATTCAAAAGATTTTTTAAAAATAAAACATTAAATAGACTTGTTCTTGCAAGCGTTCTCCTTGCTTTTGCACAAAGCTTAACCGGCGGATTATTTGTGATATTTATGGATTCAATTTTGGAACTCTCAGATTATGCATCAAGAGCAATCTTTATTAATTTCACATTTGCAGTTCTGGGAATTTTTCTTTGGCGAAATATTGGATTGAGATATACAAAACATTTTGCTGCATCACTATGTCTTTTGTATGCCGGTATTCTTTTTCTTATTCAGCTTTTTATAGTCCTGTTAATTGCGGATGCAAGTGAGTCAGTTAAAGCAGGAGTTCTATTTTTCGTATTAGCTATGTATGGCATTTCTTTCTCAGGAGCTTCTCCCTTAATAATCTCAATGGTTGCAGATGTTTCAGATGCTGAGCATGCTGAATCTGATGTAAATAAATCCGGTGCAATGTTTGCTTATTACACAACCATTACAAAGGTAGGGTATACACTTGCTGTAGCTGTACCATATATTTTCTTAGAAACTGTAATAGGTTTTGATATAAATCTTGGACCTGAAAATTCTATCTTTACAAAGAATATACTCCTTTATTTATATCATTTAGTACCAGTTGTTTGTTTCTTTGGTGCTAGTTTCTTGCTTTCAAAACATAATATTTCAAGAGAATCACATTCCGAAATAAAAGAAAATATTAGTTAAAACATAAATATTAGTTATAATTAATATAAATCTTATGAATAAAACTAATTTAAGTGTAAACCTTAATAAAGTTGCATTACTTAGAAATGCAAGAGGTTCTAATTATCCATCATTGATAGATATTGCTGCAATTTGCAGTAAACATGAAATATGTGGGATTACTCTTCATCCAAGACCTGATGAAAGGCATGCAACATCATCTGATGTAATAGAAATAAGTAATTTCTGTAAAGAACATGAGCTCGAATTTAACATTGAGGGCAATCCTTTTACTGTCGAAAATGGATCATTTAGGGGCTTTGAGAACCTTGTTAAAGAAATTAATCCACATCAAGCGACCTTAGTACCAGATCTTGAAGATCAAGTGACATCTGATCATGGTTGGTCAAGTGGAAATCATGATAAGGAGCTAAAGTCGATTGTTGAGAGAATTCAAACTCATTGTGATTTTGTAAGCTTATTTATAGATGCAGATAGAGAATCTGTTGATTATGCTCTTGAAACAGGAGTCAATGCAGTTGAAATTTATACTGGACCATATGCCAAATTAACTGCATCTGAAAAACCAAAATATATTGATAATATGTATGAGATTTTTGAATATATAAAATCGAATAATCTAAAATTAAATGCAGGTCATGACTTAAGTCTTGAAAACCTTTCTGATTTAATTGAATTAAATATTATTGATGAAGTTTCAATAGGGCACGCTATAATTAGTGAGTCTTTAGTTTATGGATTAGATAATATTCTTTCAAAATATATTAAAATAATAAAATGAGTATAGAAGAAAAGTTAAAACAACAAATTAAGGAAAATCCTATTCTCATTTACATGAAAGGTACTCCATATGAGCCAAGATGTGGTTTTTCAGCTAAAACTGTGCAAATCTTAATAGACTGTGGTGCACAATTCGCTTTCGTAGATATTCTTGAAAATCAAGAGGTCAGGGCAACTCTTCCGTCAGTCTCAGATTGGCCTACTTTTCCTCAAGTATTTGTTTCTGGCGAACTTGTTGGTGGTTGCGATATAGTTACACAAATGCATGAATCCGGCGAGCTCAAAAAAATAATTGATGAAGCTGTAAGCTAACTTATCTCGTTTAAAATCTTACAAAAAACTTTTGCAGTTATCTCTGCGTCATATGCTGCAGAATGAGCTAGATCATTTTCGTACTCAAAGCCTAATTCTTGAGCAACCCTTGCAAGAACTGTTTGGCCTGTGAAAATCCCGCCAATAGAAACAGTATCAAATACAGAAAAAGGATGGAAAGGGGACTTTTTAATATTATTTCTTTTTAAAGATTCATTTAAAAAGCCTAAGTCAAAGTGAGCATTATGTCCTACAAGAATAGCTCTACTGCATTCATATTTATTTTTATGCTTATTTATTTCATCAAAAAGACTCTTTAAGGCCTCTTTTTCATCCACTGCATTTCTTAACGGATGATTTAAGTTAATACCAGTGAATTCAAGCGATTCATCGGATACATTTAAACCCTTAAAGGGAGTAATATGATGTCTAAAGGTTTTTCCAACACTAAAAGATTTATCATAATCAATCAGAGTTATAGCAATTTCCAAAATAGCATCAGTAACTGGATTGAAACCACCTGTTTCAATATCGACTACTACTGGAAGAAATTTTCTGAATTTCTCTTTCAATCAACTACGCCAAGCTTCTTTTGTAGTTTTTTATTTGAAGTTGTATACCCAAAAGGCACTCTTTCTCCTGGATAAATTCTTCTGTAAGCTTCCTGAACTGCTAGTGTTGTTTCATGAAAACCACAGAGAATAAGATCAAGTTTCCCTTCATAATGATTTATATCACCAACAGCGAAGATACCTTTTCTAGAAGTCTCAAAAGTTGAAGTATTTACTGCTATTTTTTTGCTCTCCAATTCAAGCTCCCAATCTAATATTGGACCAAGCTTTTTGTTAAGACCAAATAGAAATAAAAGTTCATCAGCTTTGTGCTCAGTTATTTCTAGAGTTTCAAAGTTCTTCAGCTTTACTCCTGAAACTTTTTCATCACCAATAATTTCATCTATTAGATGAGGCGTGTAAAGTGTTACCTTTTCTTTCTTAACCAACTCTCTCATCTCCTGCTCAGTTTTAAATGCGCCTCTGAACTGATCTCTCCTATGTACCAAACTTACATGAGAGGCTACTTTACTTAATTCAACAGTCCAATCTAGAGCTGAATCACCTCCACCAAAAATAAAAACTTCTTTATCTTTATAATGGTCGATACTTCTTACAGCATAGGTAATTCCTTTATCCAACAATAAATCAGGATTTTCAATATTAGCAGGTCGTCTTGGTTCAAATGAGCCTGCACCAGCTGCAATAAATATATTTTTTGTTTTATATTTATCCCCTTGATTGGTTTCAACAATCCAATAGTCACCGTCTTTAGAAATTAATTGAACCCTTTGAGAAAGGTTTAATTCATAGTTGAATGGTTCAATTTGTTTTAAAAGGGCGTCCACATGCTCCTGTGCAGTCTGAAAAGGGACACCAGGAATATCATAAATAGGTTTTTCTGGATAAAGTTCGGCACATTGCCCGCCAGGCTTATCGAGATTATCTATTAATGTACAGTTTAAACCCAAGAGGCCAGCCTCAAAAACTGTAAAAAGTCCTACTGGTCCCGCACCTACAATTAAAATATCTGTTTCTTTCATTACTTAACTAACTGTCCTGGTTTTGCGCCTTCGTCAGGCGATATTAAAAATATTGATCCCTCATCATCACTAGATGCTAGGACCATGCCTTCAGAAACTCCAAATTTCATTTTTCTTGGTTCTAGATTTGCAACTAAAACAACATTTCTATCATTGAGATCTTCTGGTTTATAGGCACTTTTTATTCCTGCAAAAACNGTTCTTTCGCCTAAACTTCCAACATCGAGATGTAATTTGATTAATTTATCTGCTTCTTCAATTGCTTCAGCTTTTAAAATTTTAGCAACTCTTAGCTCAACTTTTGCAAAATCTTTAATATTTATTAAATTTAGATCTTCCATTTCATTTTCCTCGTCTATTTTAGCTTTTTCTAATCTTTTTAGAAGTGGTTTATATGGGTTAATTTTGGTACTAACCATCTCATTATGAATTTTTTCAAAATTATCATTTTCATTATCCTCAGTGAAAAGTTTTAAGGCCTTAGATGTAATCGTTGGAAGGATAGGCTTCAGGAGTATTGAAATTGCTCTAAAACAATTAAGCGCAGTTGTTGAGACTTCTAATGCCTTATCTTCATCAGCTTTCCATGGTTCATTCTCATTTATATATTTATTGACATCATCGGCCATCTTCATAATGATTTTTACAGATTTCGAGAAGTTTAAAGCTTCATAGTTTTCGATAACTTTTTCAACATTAGATAGGTTATTATTAAAAAAATTTGTATCAAATTTTGCTGATAAGTTCCCACCATTTTTTTCAATAAATTTAGATACTCTGCTGGCTATATTTAAATATTTACCAACTATGTCTGAATTAATTTTTTGTATGAAGTCGTCTTCATTAAAATCTAAATCATCAATCGTATTATTAAATTTATCCGCAAAATAGTATCTTAATAATTCGCCATCATATTTTTTACTAAAATCATCTGCATTTATAAATGTTCCATTTGATTTGGACATTTTTTCTCCATCTATAGTTAAAAAACCATGGACATTGATTGAATCAGGCAATCTTATATTTGATGATTTTAAAAGTGCTGGCCAGAAAAGCGCATGAAAATAGGCAATATCTTTTCCAATAAAGTGATGTATTTCATATTTTGATTCTTCATCCCAAAGATCTTTGATACTAATATCATTTTTATCTGCCCAATTTTTTGCAGAAGCAAGATATCCAATAGGAGCATCAAGCCAGACATAAAAAAATTTATCTTTTTCATCAGGAATTTCAAAGCCAAAATAGGGCGCATCTCTTGAGATATCCCAGGGTTTTAATCCATCGTCAATCCATTCACTAAGCTTATTTTTAATTGGATCTTGTAAATTAAGATTCCTTAAATAATTTTCAAGAAAATCTTTCATTTTCGGTAAGTCAAAAAATATATGTTCTGTTTTTTTCTTCGTCAATTCTGAGTTCGAAAGTGAAGAAACTGGATTTATCAGATCGTCAGGAGAATATGTCATTCCGCATACAGAACAACCATCACCATATTGATTATCTGCGGAACACTTTGGACATTGTCCTTTGATGAATCTATCTGATAAAAATAAACCTTCTTCTAGAATCATAAAATTGTTCAATCTCTTTTTTAAAAATTAAATTTGCATCTTTTGAATTTTTATAAATGTTCTCTGAATATTCTTTATTTTCACTTGAGTGAGTTGTATAAAAATTATCAAAATTAATATTAAATTTTGAATAACTATTGATGTGTTCATTTCGTGTTTGCTCAATTAAATTTTCGGGTTCAATTTTTAGTTCTTTTGCTTTCAGCATAACTGGAGTTCCATGGGTATCGTCTGCGCAGAAATAGAGACATTCATTGCCATTGATCTTTTGATACCTTACCCATATATCTGTGATTACAGATTCCAAAACATGGCCAATATGAATAGAGCCATTAGCATATGGTAAAGCGCTTGTTACTAGAATCTTACGTGATTTCATTTTTATGATAAGTTTTAATATATTATAAGTTAATTAGATAATGACTATTAAAAAAACTATTGCAATTGCCTCTGCAAAAGGTGGAGTTGGGAAATCTACGCTGTGCTCTTTTTTAGCCTCATCTCTTTCAAAAGCCCATAAAGTTGGTGTTCTAGATGCTGACGTCTATGGACCAAACCAAGATATTCTTTTTGGTATCAACGACAAAAATATTGAGATTGATAAGTCCAATAAAGATAAACCTTATCAACCAAAAATTATTGATAATATTTCAATTAACTCTCTTGGATTTATTTTAGACCAAAATGCTGCCATTTGGAGAGGCCCAATGTTAAGTTCAGCAATTAATCAAATATATGAACAAACTAATTGGGGTGATCTAGATTATCTATTAATAGATATGCCACCAGGAACTGGAGATGCTTATATAACAGTATGCCAAAAAATTATTCCTGACTTTGTAATTTTGATATCAACTCTTTCACAGTTATCAATTGCTGATCTTAAGAGATCTGAAGATGTCTTTGAAAATCTAAATACTAAAATATTAGGTATTGTTTTAAATAATATTCATCAAAATGAGAATCTTGGTAACTTTATTCTGGATACAGATAATACGATATTAGATAGATTAGAATTTAATAAAAATTTTATTGACACCTCATATCCATTTAAGAGCTTAGATATAGATTTATTTCTATCTAATACTCTTAGTGCTATCTATGAACATGATTAGGATTTTAATAATTTTTATTTTATCAGTTCCCATAATTGGAGAGGAGATTGCTGATCCCATCGAGAATTTAAATAGAGATATATTTATATTTAATGAAAAATTAGATGAAAAGATTCTAAAACCTGCAGCAGTTACTTATAGAAAAATCACTCCTCAATTTGCAAGAAATGGAGTGACTAATTTCTTTAACAATCTAGAAGAAATTGATACATCAATTAATCAAGTTCTCCAAGGAGAAATAAAATATGCTTTAAATGATGCTACTAGATTTGTTGTAAATTCAACTATTGGATTATTTGGATTAATAGATGTTGCATCAAAAATGGGTTTAGAGAGACATGAAGAAGATTTTGGGCAAACTCTTGGTGTGTGGGGTGTTGATGCTGGGCCATATATAATGCTCCCTTTTTTAGGGCCAAGTAATCCAAGGGATTTACTCAGTAGACCAATATCTAGTTTTCTTTCAGGTACTTTTGCGATGGAAGATAATGATGTAAAAATGACTCTTGTATCTATAGATGCTCTTGAAACAAGAGAACGGCTTTTAGATGCTGAGACTTTAATTATTGGAGATAAGTATATTTTTGTAAGAGATGCATATTTTCAATCAAGAGAGTATGAAATTAATAATGGATCAACTGAAGATGATGAATTTCTTGATGATATGGAAGATATTTTTGGTGACGATTAAACCATTGATAGAAGATTATCCTTATTTTCATCTAACCCAGAAGAGTTCATAATTTCAGCAACCTTCATTCTGAACTTTTTAGCATCTTTTTCACCTTTTTTTAATCCAAACACATGTTTCAGCATTATCTTTGGATCATAACCATTATCAGTCATAACCTGAACATAATTTAAATATTCAGAAAGTAATTCCTTTCTATTAATATTAATTTTTTTATTTGAGTAGATTTCAGAATCTACATTACTAAGCATAAAAGGATCATCATAAGCAGCTCTTCCTAACATAACACCATCAACAGACTCAAGATGATTTAGAGACTCATCAATATTTTTTATACCACCATTAATAATAATTTCTAAATCTGGAAAATCTTTTTTTATAGCATAAACCTTCTCATAGTTAAGTGGAGGTATATTCCTATTTTGTCTTGGGCTAAGGCCCGTTAAGATTCCTTTTCTAGCATGAATGATAAAGGTTTTTACGCCAGAATCTTTTACAATATTTATAAATGATTTTAAAAAATCATAACTATCATGATCATCAACTCCTGTTCTGCACTTAACAGTAACTGGAATATCGACGGACTTAATCATTGCACTAGCACATTCCGCCACTAGATCTGGTTCAAGCATTAGACATACACCAAAATTACCTTTTTGGACTCTTTCAGAAGGACATCCTATATTTAAATTAATTTCGTCATATCCTTTTTTTTCAGCCATTTTTGAGCAATAAGATAACTCTTTTGATGATGAGCCACCAAATTGAACTGCAACAGGATGTTCTTCTTTATTAAAATCTAATTGATAGTCACAATTTCCGTGTATAAGAGCTCCTGTAGATATCATTTCTGTATAGAGAATTGCTTTTTTTGTTATTAATCTTAAAAAAAATCTTTCATGCATATCTGTGTATCTCATCATTGGAGCTACACAGAATTTGCGATCGAGCGACATCTATATAAATAAATAAACAGAAATAAGCGCGACTATTGTTAAAACAATAGTGTAAGGAAGTGCCATCAAAACCATTCTAAAATACGATAGATTTATGAGTGGTGCGAGCGATGATGTTAATAAAAATAGAAAAGCTGCTTGTCCATTAGGAGTTGCAATACTTGGTATGTTTGTCCCTGTATTTATAGCAATTGTAAGATTATTAAAATGCTCTAGAGTAATTTTTCCTGCATCAAGTAGAGCTTTTACTTCATTTATATAAATAGTCGCAACAAAAACATTATCACTGATAGCAGATAAAACACCATTAGCTATAAAAAAGATACTTGTTTGACTTTCAATACTAAATGTAAGGACATAATCAATTACAGGCGTGAATAAATGCTGCTCATGAATAACACTCACAATAGCAAAAAATACGCAAAGCAATGCAGTAAAGGGCAAAGCTTCTTTAAAAGCATCGCCTAAGTAATGCTCATGAGTTATTCCTTTAAAAGAGGTTAAAAGTATTATTACGCCTAAGCCAATAATCCCAACTTCAGCAATATGAAATGCAAGCGCAAAAATCAATAAAACTAAAACAGAAAACTCAACAAGCAATTCAGCTTGTTTCTTATTGTCATTCTTACTAATTTCATTCTCATAATCTGCATAATTTGCAAAGATAGTTCTAATGTTTTCGGGTAGCTCAGATCCAAATCCTGCTAATTTGTATTTTTCAAGACAGAAGCAAACTATCAAACCAGTCACAAAAACCGGCATTGTTACTGGAGCCATATATAAAAAGAATTCAATAAAATCCCATCCAGCAATATTTGCTATTAAAAGATTTTGTGGTTCACCGACGATTGTACATACTCCACCAAGCGCTGTACCAACCGCACCATGCATAATTAATTGCCTTAAAAAACCCTTAAATTCATCAAGTTCTTCAATCTTTAAAGTATCAATAGCTGAGTCGTTATGGATATCATGAGCAGTATCATCGAAATATTTATCTGAGATAATTAAATGATAAATTCTGTAAAACCCTACAGTCACCCCAATTAGGACTGCAGTAACAGTAAGTGCATCAAGAAATGCTGACAAGAAAGCTGCAGTAAAGCAGTAAAGTAGTGAAAGCCATACCTTTGATCTAATATTTAATAGTAATTTAGTAAAGATAGTGAGCATGAGATTCTTCATGAAGAAGATCCCAGCTACCATAAACACAAGTAAAAGAATTACCTCAATATTTGCTTCTATTTCGTGCATCATTGAATATGGATTTGAAAGGTCCATTATTAAAGCCTCAATAGCAAGTAAACCTCCAGGCTGAAGAGGGTAGCACTTTAATGCTAACGCTAACGTAAAAATAAACTGTAATAGAATCACCCAACCAAGAATGAAACCACCATTCATACCCGCACTATTAAGCGCTATGAGCAAAAGAGGATTGATTAATAGAAAAAATAAAATTGATTGTTTGTACCATTTAGGTGAATCACCTAAAAACATGCTATACATTAAGGATATATTCATTATGATTGTTACTTATGTTTGAGTCTCGATTTAAAAAATTTTCTGAATCAAATAATAACAAGTATATTTTCATTTCAGAAAATAAGATTTTATACGATAAAACAGAAAATTCTTATAAATTTGATGCAAATTTTTTAATTTTAGAAGGCGATGTAGATACAGCACGAATAGGCATTTACAAAAAAAATGATGAATATATTTATGCAATTAACCTAAAAGACATAAATTTAGTTAACAAGCCTGAATCTGCAGATCTGATTGAGGTCAGAAATTTAGTTAACTTTAATCCTGAAACTGATGGAATTGTTTTCACAGCTAAACAATTAGTTCATTGGATTGATGAAACAAAATATTGCTCAAGGTGTTCTGGTAAATTAACTTTTCAAGAAAAAGAGGGTGCTTTTGTAAGGCCATGCAATAAGGAGTTTATTTATCCAAAAATCTCGCCATGCATAATAACTCTTGTTACAAAAGGTGATGAAATTTTATTAGCAAGAAATAAATACTTTCCTGAGAATTGGTATAGCACATTAGCTGGTTTCATAGAAGCAGGTGAAACAGCTGAAGAAGCCTTAAAGCGTGAGGTTATGGAAGAGGTGAATATTGAAGTGCAAAATATAAAATACTTTGGAAGTCAACCATGGCCGTTTCCTAGCCAACTTATGCTTGGTTATTTTTGTGAATATAAATCTGGTGAAATTGAAATAGAGGAAGCAGAAATTGCTGATGCCAAATGGTTTAAAATAGACGAACTACCTAACGTACCACCAAAATTGTCCATTTCTGGTCAGTTAATTGCTAGCTATCTCGAGGATCGTTTAAAGCTCTAGTTGGTGGCTCGGGTTTTTTCTTAGCTTCTTTAACAATAGCCTGTCTACCAGTAATTTTCTTAGCAGTTTCTTTCTTCACTGCAGTATTCTTTGAAGGAGCTTTCCTTTTATTATTTCTAGGACCTGAATCTTTTTGTGTTTTAGGACCTGAATCATTTTTTGGTTTTTTTGAAACTGGTTTCGAAGCTCTTCTAGGCTTATTAGATGAAGATGTTTTTTTATTGGGTTTAGCTTTTGGGTTATTTGGTTTCTTACCTTTATAATTCCCTTTTCTAGGTCGTCTTTTCGACGAGGTCTTTTTCTTTACCGGCTTTTTAGTTTGCGGTGTTGAAGTTAAACTTTTAATCCAACTTAAAATACCTCCACCAGATTTATGATTTTTCTTATGATCAGTTGCATCTACAAGAGGATTTAACTTAGAGCCTGATTTTTCGTCTCTCCAATTTGTGTCAGGTTGCGGACTATCAGGTGTTAAATCATATGAGGATTTTTTCTTTACCTCTGAATCCTTTATTCTTAAAACTTTGTAATATGGTCTCGATTTATAAGGATCTGCAATTATCAAAATCCTTACGCCTGTTGAGTCTTCAATACTTAGTATGTCTCTTCTTTTTTCATTAAGTAAATAACTTGCGACATCGGCTGGAACAAATACCTGTATTTCAGCTGTATTTTCTTTGGCTACATCCTCACCAACAATTCTTAAAATAGATTGACCAATTGAACGAGGCCCTCTAACAAGAACATGCTCAATGTCATATGTTTCATTTAATGATGGTCTTAAGTCTTTGTCTTGAAGTCTCAAGTAACCCAAATCTTGATATAGATGCTATTTGAATTCTTGCTCTATCAGACGCCACAGCTCTCCTAAAAGCATTTTCCACTTTATTTTGAGATTCTTCATTTTGCATATCAATAAAGTCAATGACTATTAGTCCTCCTACATCACGCAGTCTTAACTGTCTTGCAATTTCCTTTGCAGCTTCAAGATTTGTTTTTAAAGCAGTTTCTTCTATATCTTTTCCTTTTGTTGATCGAGCTGAATTAATATCTATAGTTGTCATTGCTTCTGTAGGATCTATTACTATAGAACCTCCAGATGGAAGGGAAATCTCTCTTTGAAAAGCTAATTCAATTTGTGATTCAATTTGGTATCTATTAAATAATGGTATTTCCTCGTCATAGAGCTTAACTTTATCTTTTTGATCAGGAATAACCAACTCAGCAAAGTTTTTAGCTTCCTCAAATACTGACTTATCATCTACTAAAATTTCTTCAATATCGTCTCTAAAAATGTCTCTGAAAACTCTGACTATTAATTTGTCATCTTTATAAATTAATTGTGGTGAGTCAGCAGATGCTTGGGTGGCATTTATGTCGTCCCATAAAGAAATTAAGTAATTAAGATCGTTTTGAAGTTCCTCAAATGACCTATCGATACCAGCTGTTCGTATTATTACGCTCATACCCTCTGGAATATCAAGTTTAGAAATTTGATTTTTTAAATCTTCTCTTTCATCACCTGTAATTCTTCTTGAAATTCCACCTGACTTATCTGAATTAGCTATAAGAACCATAAAACGTCCAGCTATTGAAATTTGTGTGGACAATGTGGCTCCTTTTGTGCCTCGCTCCTCTTTGTTTATTTGGACAAGAATTTCTTGACCCTCCTTAAGCGTACATTCAAATTTCCCTTGTGAATTTTTTTTGTAATAGTTTCTTGATAGNTCTTTAAGTGGTAAAAAACCATGTCTGGTTGAACCAAAATCAACAAAAGCTGCGTTTAAGCTTTGCTCAATTCTTGAAACGGTAGCTTTAAAGATACTACCTTTATATAAGACTCTATCAGTAACTTCAGTATCTAAGTCGAAAAGTTTTGCACCATCAACTAGCGCAACGCGTAATTCATCGTTATAAGAACTATTTATTAATATTCTTTTCATACTAACTCCTTTAGTTAAGGAGATAGTTAATACCATTTAGGTTATTTTTAGAAAGTCTTACTCTTATTGCTTTCTAAACAGCTCGGGATGGAGAGCTGAAAGTAAAATTAGTATTTTTCTATCTCTGTTATGTTGAACTATTCAACATAAACTATAATTATTGTGCTTATCCTATATATATAATTTATGTCTGTCAAAAATATAACCGTAGATCATGACAACCAGGGAAGAAGAATTGATAATTTCCTTTTTTCAAGATTTAAAAATATTCCAAAATCAAAAATATATAGAGTAATCAGGAAGGGTGAAGTAAGAGTAAACTCAAAAAGAGTTAAACCAGATATAAAGCTATCAGAAAATGACCTTATTCGCATTCCTCCAAACTTATACAATTATGATAGACCTATAGAAGTAGATTTAAAAAAATACTCATACTTGAAGGATAGGGTGATTTACGATGATGAAGATTTCCTAATATTCAATAAACCATCAAATTTTGCTGTGCATAGCGGAACCAAAAATAATCTAGGACTCATAGATATCCTTAGATCAATTCTCAAGAATGAATCCTTAAACTTATGTCATAGACTTGATAAGGGCACATCTGGGTGTTTGGTGATAGCTAAAAATCAAACATTTCTTAGATTTTTTAATAATCAATTGAAAGATAGAAAGATTAAAAAGATTTATCATGCGCTTGTGAAAGATCATATTTCTGAAGAAATGCAAATCTATGACACTCTAGACACAGCTACAAAAGGCACATATAAAAAGGTATCTTTCAAAAAAGACGGCAAAGAAGCCAAATCAATCTTTAAACCAATTAAAAATTTTCATGAGAGCTCTCTTGTACAGATACAAATTCTAACTGGTCGAACACATCAAATAAGAGCGCAATGTGAAAAAATTAAACGAAATATTGCAAATGATAGTAAGTATGGGTGCGATATTTTTAATACACATATAAAAAAATCTGGAATTAAAAGACTGGGTCTCCATTCATCTGAAATATCATTCGTAGATATGGAAGATAAAAGAAATACCTTTTTTGCAGATTATGATGATGAATTTAATAAATTGATAAGATTTTTGGATTCATAATTACTATTCATTTTGGGATATATTTGATAGGATACGCTTTTTTAAAATTATGGCTGTACAAAAGAGTAAAAAAACGCGTTCTAGAATTGGCATGAGAAGATCTCATGACAAACTTAAGAATCTAACACTATCAACCGATCAAGTATCTGGTGAAAAACATTTGAGACATCAAATGACTAAGGATGGATTCTACAAGGGTAGACTTGTAAAGGATTTAAGAAAGCCAGTAAAAGAAGATCTAGAACAAGAGTAAACAAATGAGCTCCATCGCTTGTGTATTCCCTGGGCAGGGCTCACAGCATTCAGAAATGCTTAAAACCAGTTTGGTTCAGCAGTCTTTTTTAAGTGAAAAAATAGATATAGTCTCTGAGATCTTGGATGATGATGTTCACAGTATTTTAGATGACGAAAAAAAACTTAATACTACTTCATATACACAACCATTATTAGTTTTATCATCAGCTATATTTTCTGAGGCCTTTAAAAATTTATCTATTCCCAATCCAAAACTAATTGCTGGACATTCTCTTGGTGAGTATTCCGCTTTAATGTTCGCTGGATCTATATCATTTGAAGATGCAATTAAAATAACTTATCTGAGAGGAAAATTGATGCAAAATTCTGAAAAGGGAAGAATGATGGCTATATTGGGACTTGATTCAGACACTATAGACAAAGTTTGTATTGAGATTACTGAAACAAATGATGATATATATGTTACAGCTGCCAATTATAATTCTTTAAAGCAAACAGTTATTGCAGGAAATATCGAGGGAATTGAAAAAGCAAAAAATCATCTTCTTCAAATTGGTGCAAAAAGATGCATTGAATTAAATGTGAGTATTGCATCTCACTCTAACTTAATGAGCGATGCAGCTAATGAGTTTAATGAATCTCTTCAAAATATCGAATTATCTACCCCTAAATTTCCTATAATTCAAAATTTTAGTGGCGAGATCGAGACAGATGTGGATCTAATAAAACAAAACCTTTTTAACCAGCTAACAAAACCTGTTCTTTGGACTAAAACAATGAATAAAATTTCAGAAACATCCTCAATTTTAATAGAGGTTGGCCCAAAAAATATTCTATGTGGTCTATCCAAAGGTTATGATTTATCTAGTATTCTTTATATGTCCGATTTAAATATTGAAGACAAGGTACAAAATTTATGAATAAGATTGTATTAATTACAGGTGCATCAAGAGGTATAGGTCTTGAGACTGCTAAACTATTTGCTAATTCTGGATATCAAGTTATTGGAACATCAAGAAGTAAATTTGATTTAGGTGGCTTGATAAAGAATACCGATGCAAAATCTTTTGAACTTGATTTGATGTCTAAATCCAGCATCAAAGAATTGTTTTCCAATCTCAAAAGTGAAGATTTGTTGCCATCAGTACTAGTTAATAATGCTGGCATTACAAAGGATCAATTATTTTTAAGAATGAAAGATGAAGACTGGGATGATGTAATAGAAACAAACCTTAATGGTTTGTTTAGAGTAACAAAAGCTTTTATCAAACCTATGGTAAAAAACAAATTTGGTAGGATTATTAACATATCTTCAGTCGCAGGATTGATGGGTAATTCAGGACAAGTAAATTATTCATCATCGAAGTCCGCCATTATTGGTTTCTCAAGATCACTTGCGAAAGAGTTAGGTTCTAGAAACATTACCTCAAATGTTGTCGCTCCTGGGTTTATTGAGACAGACATGACAACTTTCCTCAATGATGAAGAGAAAATTGAAGTTAGTAAGAATATTCCTATGAAAAGGTTTGGAAATGTTGACGATGTTGCAAAATGCATTCTATTTCTTGCTTCTGATGAAGCAAACTATATTACTGGTCAATCTATATCTGTTGATGGAGGCTTATTTATGTATTAGTTGGTATTTTTTAACTTGCAAGTTAAAATATCCAAACTTTCAATTGAGGTACTATTATGGAAAGAAGTGAAATTGAAAAAACTGTTACTGGAATTGTTTGCGAACAACTAGGTGTTTCTGAATCAGAGGTAAATACTGACTCATCTTTTGTTGATGATCTTGGAGCTGATTCTCTAGATACCGTTGAATTAGTAATGGCTTTAGAAGAAGAATTTGATCTTGAAATTGCTGATGAAGATGCTGAAAAAATTTCAACAGTTCAAGAAGCAGTAGATTACATAGTCGAAAACTCATAATATCTTAAATGCAACTTCCTCGAAGAGTTGTTGTTACTGGAATGGGGTTAATTTCTCCCCTTGGTAACACTGTCACTGAATCATGGTCTAATTGTATTCAAGGTAACTCAGGTATTTCTGAGAATATAATCAATCTAGATGGAATGCCCATAAAAATTGGCGGCCGAATAAAGGATTTTGATTCAACTCAATACATAGACCCAAAAGATGTAAGAAGACTTGATACATTTGTACAGTATGGAGTTTCAGCAGGTATCCAAGCAATTGATGATGCCGGACTTGATGAAAATATTAATAAGGACAGAGTTGGTTTAAATATAGGATCAGGTATTGGCGGTTTAGATAGTATTGAAAAAAACAAAGATATTCTAGACAAAAAATCTTTTAAAAGAGTTTCTCCTTTTTTTGTTCCAGGATCAATAATAAATATGACACCAGGATACTTAAGTATTTTAAAAGGATATACAGGACCCAATCTGTCAATTGTGACAGCCTGTGCTTCGAGCAATCATGCAATAGGAACTAGTGCTAGGTTAATAGCATATGGAGATGCAGATATTATGGTTACTGGTGGATCTGAGATGGCAACAACACCGCTGGGGGTTTCTGGATTTTTAGCCTCGAGAGCGTTAAGTAAATCTGATGATCCCAAAAAGGCAAGCAGACCTTGGGATGTTGATAGGATGGTTTTGTTCTATCAGATGGAGCTGCAATCTTGGTTTTAGAAGAATATGAACATGCTAAGCAACGTTCGGCTAACATATATGCAGAAGTTGTTGGTTTTGGAATGAGTTCAGATGCTTATCATATGACTGCACCATCTGAAGACGGAAGTGGAGCAGCATTATCAATTTCTCGTGCAATTTTAGATGCAGGTCTTCAACCTGATGATATAAATTATATAAATGCACATGCAACATCAACACCATTAGGTGATCTAGCAGAGTGCAATGCTGTAAAGTCCATTTTCGATACACCTCCACCAATAAGTTCAACTAAATCAATGACAGGACATACTTTAGGAGCAGCTGGAGCTGTAGAATCAATTTTTTCTATTATGTCTATAGTTAATAATATTGCCCCACCTACAATCAACTTAGACAATCCCGATGAAGGTTGTGACCTTGATTTTATTTCACATCAAGCAAGGGACATGAAAATGGATGTGGCGTTAAACAATTCATTTGGTTTTGGTGGAACTAACTCAACCTTAATCTTTAAATCTGTCTAATTGATTAAGATTCTAATAAGGATTATCGGGATACTTGTTTTATCAATTTTTGTCTTATACGGCTCAATAAAGAGTTTTTACAACAATAAAATAGAAGTCGAATCATTTTCTTATGTTGTAGAACCAAATACTTCAATATTAGATTTGTATGACGGGTTATATATATCAGAAAATATTTTCGAAAAATCATTGTTTTTATTAGGTATCTTCATCTTTGATTTTAAAACTATTCAAGCTGGCGAATATCTTGTTGATGATAGTCTCTTTAAGGTTCTGACAAAAATGAAATCCGGACAAACAATTACTCATAAGTTTGTAATTAGTGATGGTATGAATATTTATGAACTAAGTTCTTATATTAAAACACTATCTTTAAATAATGATTGCATAGAATTTAAGTGCATAAATGCAATAAATGATTCTATAGAGGGGCTTCTTTTACCAGATACATATTTTTTTAAGAGAAATACAAATTTATCTATTTTGTTGAATAAGTCATCAGAGGCACTTGATAGATATGTAGATTCTATCTGGGGTGATAAACCAATTGATAATCCTTTAAAAACTAAATATGAAGCAATTATTCTTGCCTCTATAATCGAAAAAGAATCATCAAATATTGGAGAAAAAAGAAAAATAGGTGGAGTTTTTTTAAATAGGCTACAAATAAATATGAAACTTCAAGCAGATCCAACAATAATATACGGCTTGATGCCAGACTTTAATGGAGATATAACAAGAGCTAACCTGAGAGATAAAGATAATTTATATAACACATATGTTATTGACAACCTTCCTCCAACACCTATATCTATGCCAACCAAGTCATCATTGGAAGCTGCCATAAAGAATTCACCAAATGAATATTTATTCTTCGTAGCGGATGATAAAGGCAGACATATTTTTAGCAAAACTTACAATGAGCATTTAGAATATGTAAATCTTTATCAAAAAAAATGAAAATTATAAGCTTTGAAGGAATTGAAGGAGTTGGTAAGTCTACACAAATTGACCTACTTTATAATCATTTACAAGAATCTGGTAAAAAGGTTAAAAAGTTTAGAGAACCAGGTTCAACAATACCTAGTGAAAAAATTAGAAATATTTTACTTGATGCAGATTTAACATTGACCAGTCAAACAGAGTTACTTCTCATGTATGCAAGTAGATCAGAGCTCGTTGCTAATGAAATTTTAGCAAGTGAACATGACTTTATATTACTTGATAGATATTTTGATGCATCAATGGCTTATCAAGGATATGGAAGAAATCTCGACAAAGATTTTATAAATCTTCTAAAAAGTTTTATTAATGCACCTGATCCAGACTTAACAATACTTCTAGACATAGATCCAATCAAAGGATTTGAGAGAAAATCAGGTGATTCAATGGATAGAATTGAGTCATCAGGATTAAAATTTTTTAACGATGTCAGAGAAGGTTATCTAGAATTAGCAAAACAATACTCGAGAATTAAATGTATAGATGCTGAAATGAATGCTGATGATATTAGTGTACAAATTATCAAACTGGTAGAAAGTTTGTAACATGAAAAACTTTCCGTGGGTAGATCAAAAGATCTCTTCAATAGATATAGATTCTCTCTCTCATGCGCTGATAATTGAAGGTCAAGAAGGTGTCGGCAAAAATCAAATATGTCAGTATCTAATCAATCAACTTTTGGTTGAAAGCAATAGTTCCAATTTAATTAAAAATAATGTTCATCCTGATTTATTTTGCATAAATAATGAAACCCTTATTTCCTTTTTTGAAAGAAAAGATAAAGAAAAACTAAAAAGAAAAACCAAAAAAATACCAGTCGAGTTTATTAGAGAAGCTATTGACTTTGTCATGCTTAAGCCCGGTCTAAGTAAGAAGAAAGTTTTATTTATTGACAATGCTGAACAGTTAACAATAAGTTCTCAAAATACACTTTTGAAAACACTGGAAGAGCCGCCTCAAAACACTTATATAATTATTAAATCAAACCGTTTTAAGTGTCTCAATCAGACTATTTATAGTAGATGTCAGCAAATACACTTTAATAATATTTCGCAGAACGAACTGCAATCATGGGCAGAAGGCTTACTCAGAAACAAAAGTGATAAGTCTGTAATACCTAGCTATATGACACCAAAAAAACTATCTGAACTTATTGAGAATGAAACTTTCGAAGATTTCAAAAAATTAAATAAATATCTAGAGAATTTATTTTCAAATGGTGTTGATGGAAATGATATTAATAATGTAATTGATCTTAATATAGAATTTAATGAAAAATTAGATTACATAATTGATTTTGCCTTAAGTCACTCTAAGAGTGGCATGTCAAATGTGCACCCAGTTAGGTTATCTGACTATATAGAAGATCTTTCCAATTTTAGAGAAAATTTGTTTGAAATAAACTCTTTAAATCAAAGATATGCGCTCAATCATTTACTTTTAAAAATACCTAGTTAATTTATGAAATTTTTAGTTTTTACAAAAAACAGGTGCTCGTATTGTGATAGAGCTAAAGACTTAATTGTGCAAAAAGGCCATGAGTATGAGTCGATCAATATAGAGGAAGATAATAATATTGATATTCTTCTAGAAATGAATAAATACGCTAGAACAATGCCACAAATTTTTATTAATGATAAGCTTATTGGCGGTTATGTAGATTTGGTCAAATATTTTGAGGAATAGGTATGGTTCAATTTAATGATTTCTTAATTACACTTGATGGATATTTAAGTGGTTCATGGTGGTTTCCAATATTATTAGTTGGAACCGGAATCTTTTTCACTATTTATCTTGGTTTTCCTCAATTCAAATTTTTTGGAAAAGCATGGCAATTAGTGTCAGGAAAAAATCACAAAGAAGATGCTGATGGTGAAACTTCCGCTTTTGAAGCTTTAACTACTGCAATGTCTGGTGCAGTAGGCACCGGAAATATTGGTGGTGTCGCCCTTGCTATATGGACAGGTGGCCCTGCAGCAATTTTTTGGATGTGGATTACTGCCGTATTTGGAATGACTACAAAATTTGTCGAAGTAACAATGGGTCATAAATATAGAACAAAACTTGAAGATGGTTCTATTTCTGGTGGACCAATGTATTACATAGAACATGCATTGAACATGAAATGGGCGGGGATCCTTTTTGCGCTTTTAATGATGATAACTGCGATTGGGTCTGGAAACATGCCTCAAATAAATAATATTGCTCTTGTAATGAACTCAGAGTTTTCAGTTCCAAAACTATTTACAGGTTTATTTTTGGGTGGTTTGCTATGGATAATTATTATTGGAGGTATAAAAAGAATAGCTTCAGTTGCTAGTAAGATTATTCCAATAATGGGTCTTATATATTTTGGAGGCGCTTTAGTTATCTTGATAGAAAATTATCATAATATCATCCCTTCATTTAATGCAATTTTTGCTCAAGTGTTTACAGGTTCTGCTGCAGTTGGTGGATTTTTAGGAGCCAGCTTTGCAATGAGTTTAAAATATGGAGTAGCAAGAGGGCTTTACTCAAATGAAGCTGGACAGGGTTCTTCACCTATAGCTCATGCTTCCTCAAAGAATACTTCCATAGATCAGGGCATTGTTTCTATATTAGAACCATTCATTGATACGATTGTCGTATGTAGTGTTACTGCACTTGTAATTTTATCTAGCGGAGTCTGGACAGAGAAATTTGATACTACTTTCTCTAAAACAGATATGGTCATTCTAGAAGGCATATATAGTGATGAGGAAAATACTGACGGAACTTATGTGAATCCAGATCATATGGATCAGTTAACAAATTATGTTCAATATCTAGATTCTGATGTAAAAGAATTTTCTGGAATTATTGAGATACAGGATGGAAAATTATCAACCTCTGACATCACAGTATTGCACTCAAGGTCAATTGCCGAAGATATTATTATTAGAGATGGCAATAATCCATACACTGGATCTTTAAATGTTGAAAATGGCAAAATTAAAGAAAATGTTACAGTTGAAGGTAAATCACTTGTAAGTTCTGCAGAATTAACAGCAAAGGCTTTTTCTCAAGGCACCTTTGGTGAGTATGGCGGAAAGTTGGTTGCAGTAGCATTACTCCTGTTTGCATTTTCAACAGCCATTACATGGTGTTATTACGGTGATAGATCAACAGCATACATATTTGGCGAAAAGGGTGTCTTTTGGTATAGAAATTTTTACGTTTTATGCTTTATTTTAGCTGCTGTAGTTGATACTACAGTTATATGGAATATTGCTTATGTTGTTGTAGCACTGGTTTCTATACCTAATTTAATAGCTTTATTTGTTTTAAGAAAAGAAATTAAGAAACTTTCAGACGAATATATCGTTTAATCTCAATGAAGCTTAAATATATCATCTTAATGTTGATAGTAACTTCGTGTGGAGGAGGGGGTTCATCCGCATTGTTAATCCCAAATGTTGAACCTCCAACGAATTCATATCAAGCAACTGATTGTCAAAACTATGACGGTCCAACAGATAAAATAATTTGGATTGATGATTTCTTAGATATTTCTTATTTGGACAATTGGTCAACAATGACTGGAAATGGAGCTGAGTATGGCATTCCTGGTTGGGGTAATAATGAAAGTCAGTACTACACAGATAATGCTAATAATTCAAATGTGATCAATGGATGTCTGAGAATAACTCCTTTGAATGAATCAATAGAAGGATTTAATTACACTTCTGCAAAACTGATTACAGAAAATAAAGTAGACTTTACACATCCAGGAAAAATAACTGTTAGATTTAGATCACCTGAGGGTGTCGGTATGTGGCCAGCAATTTGGATGATGCCAAAAGAATCAATTTTTGGAGGTTGGCCAGCAAGTGGGGAGATAGATTTAGTTGAAATAAGAGGCAACAATATGCAAGAGATACTATCGACAGTACATTATGGATCTGATCCCACCAATCATAAGTATCAAGGCGGAACATATTTACTTAGCCAATCCAATAATCTGAACGAAGTATTTCATGAACTATCTTTCATATGGGAAGAAAACTCTATGCAATTTATCTTAGATAATGAACATGTTGTTTTTGAAATTACTTCAAATCAAATTGGTTTTGACGAGAATTATCCATTTAACGAAGTTTTTTATCTAATTATAAATGTAGCAGTTGGTGGGAATTTTGTTGGTAATTATATTAACAATAATGATTTNTGTTATNCCGAGAATGTAACAACATGTCCAGACAATAAAAGATTTTTAATAGATTGGGTTAAATATGAAACGCTTTAAAAATGAACGTTTTATTTTTACCAAAAGTCACTTAAAATAGTCCTAAATTATGAACCATAAAATCCCTTTATTTATAACATTGCTCTTCGTCATCGCAAGTTGTGGCGGCGGTGGTGGTGGCGGTGGTTCATCTGAACCTCCTGTTCCAGGAGCTAGTATTACTTTATCAATCTCTGATGATCAAATTTACATTGGAAACTCAGTTACATTAACATGGTCAACCTCAAATGCCTCATCATGTTCAGCTTCTGG
>JGI24820J26691_1000051_pt1 | contig 26248 bp, 26 predicted proteins | sample METZYME_5_50m_FD_26691 | JGI IMG/M metagenome (IMG submission 26691) | reverse complement strand
TGCTTTCAAATTCAGCAGAATGCAAATAGAAAAGACTTGAAAATCCAGCAATTGATATAAATCTAATAAAATTTTTCATCTAAACTCCTTTAAAGTTTTAATTAATAAAACTTAATATGCAATTTATATGCCAATATATTCCTTTATTTTATTAGAACTTTTGCACTTTTTTTGTGCATGAGATATTTTTTTGGCAATTGAAATCATTCTCTTCATGTATTTTTCATTCTTATCGTGTAATATCACGAACCTAAAATTACTACCCAATAGGAGAGATAATGGAAATTTCAAATAAAGTAGCTTTAATNACTGGTGGCGCATCTGGTTTAGGGCTCGCAACCGCAGAAGTGTTGATAGAATCTGGTTGTAAAGTGATGCTTCTTGACCTTAATGAAGACAATGCCAAGAGCGCTGTAGAAAATCTAGGGTCCAATGCCGCTTACGTCATAGCAAATGTAACTGATGAATCTTCTGTTCAGTCCGCTATTGATAAGACCGTAGAAACTTTTGAAGCCTTAAATATAGTAGTAAATTGTGCGGGAATCGGCAGTGCCAGTAAAACTGTAGGTAAAGACGGCGCACATCCTCTAGATTATTTCAAAACAGTTGTTGATATTAATTTAAATGGAACCTTCAATGTACTTAGATTAGCAGCAGTTGCAATGGGCAATAATGAACCTAACGGTGACGGAGAATGTGGTGTCATCATAAATACTGCATCTGTCGCTGCTTTTGATGGTCAGATTGGTCAAGCAGCCTATAGTGCCAGTAAAGGTGGAGTTGTTGGGATGACACTACCTATTGCAAGAGATTTAGCCCGAATGGGGATAAGAATAAATACTATTGCTCCTGGAATTTTCGATACTCCGCTCATGGGCATGGCACCTGACAGCGTAAGAAATCCATTGATAGAAATGACGCAGTTTCCTAAAAGGCTAGGTTTGCCTGCAGAATTTGCTTCGTTGACAAAACATATAGTGGAAAATCCTTTTCTTAACGGAGAAACTATAAGATTAGATGGTGCAATTAGAATGCAACCAAAATAAATGGAAATTCTTACAGATTATTTAGTATTCTTATTAAAGGTGTTCACTATTGCTTTGGCAATAACGGTTCCTTTACTACTAATCATTGGTTCGTCAAAAAGTAAAAGCCAACCGAAAGGTAAACTTACTATCACAAATCTATCAGAAAAGTTTGAGTCAATGGGTAATGCTGTAAAGAGCTCCCTGTTGAATGCGAAGGAATTAAAACAATTCAATAAAGAACAATCTAAGGAAAAGAAAAAAAAGAGTAAAAATAAAGACAGTGAAAAACGAGATTCAGCTTTTGTTTTAAATTTTAAAGGAGACATTCAAGCGACAGAAGTTGAAAAGCTTAAGCAGGAGATTAACTCTATTCTCTTGTCTGAAACTCCTTGCAAGGAAGTGGTTATAAGAGTTGAAAGCGGGGGTGGCTCTGCATACGCATATGGTTTATGCGCTGCTGAACTCAAAAGATTAGTAGATAATGAGATCAGTCTCACTGTTTGTATAGATAAAGTAGCCGCAAGCGGTGGTTACTTAATGTCTTGTGTCGCCTCAAAAATTATCGCAGCACCTTGGGCTATCGTTGGGTCAATTGGAGTCATTGCTCAACTTCCGAATTTTCACAGATTACTAAAGAAGAATTCAATTGATTTTGAGATGCATACTGCCGGGGCGTTTAAGAGAACATTGACTACACTTGGAGAAAATACTGACGAAGGAAGGAAAAAATTCAAGTCAGATTTGGAAGATCTACATTTAATTTTCAAGGATTTTGTTAAGGAACAAAGACCACAAGTTGACACTGACGTTGTTGCAACAGGAGAAGTTTGGCAAGGTAAGGAAGCAATTGAAGTTGGACTTATTGACTCCATTGAAACCTCAGATAATTATCTCGTAGGACTTTCTAAAGATGTTAACCTTTTCGAAATTGAATTTGTAGAAAAGAAAAATTTATCCGAAAAATTTGCTTTCTCTATGCATTTAGTTTTAGAAAAATTAGTTCTAAAATTTTACGACTTAATTAACAGAGACCGCTTCTTATCATGAATACATTTAAAGCTCTAGAATCTGTAAAGACAGATCAAGGAAACAAACTTTCAATAATTGAAAAATCTATAGATTCCCTTCCTGAGGGTGAGTTACTCATAAAGGTGGCATATTCATCTCTCAATTACAAAGACGCACTTTCAGCATCAGGCGCTCCTGGCGTTACAAAAAATTACCCTCATGTACCTGGCATTGATGCAGTTGGTAAGGTNACAGAATCTGCGGATGAAGAATTTAAGGAAGGTGACAGTGTAATAGTTACTGGATACGATCTCGGNATGAATACATCTGGCGGATTTGGTGAATACATAAGAGTACCNTCTNCTTGGGCAATAAAGCTCCCNGATGGTTTAAGTGAAAAAGAATCAATGAGTCTCGGTACNGCAGGATTAACGGCNGGCCTATCAGTCCAGGCACTTTCGGATTTTAATTTAGCAGNGGATTTTACTCAGTCAAAAAGTATAGTGACNGGCTCAACTGGAGGAGTAGGATCAATCGCTTTAATGCTTCTTGCGAAGTTAGGTTCTGAAGTTACTGCGGTTACTGGTAAGCAAGATCAAAAAAAATTGCTTAGTGATCTAGGAGCAGCAGAGATAATCTCTCGCGAGGAATTGTCAGAGGTTTCAAGAAAGCCTATTGGAAAACCAATATGGGATTTTGGAGTCGATGTGGTAAGTGGTGACATATTGTCCCTGTTATTAGCATCTTTAAAACCGGGAGGTGCTGTAGCTTGTAGTGGATTAGTTGGAGGACCATCTTTTGAAAGCTCTATATTTCCTTTTATCTTGAGAGGTAATGCTTTATTAGGTATAGATTCTGTTGAGATCGCTCTTCATAGGAAAGCACAAGTATGGGAAAACTTTGCAGCGGATTGGCACTTAGACCTCTCAGGTCTCGTAAATGAGGTAAAACTGGAAGATCTAGAAAAAGAAATTTCTACTATCCTAGAAGGTAACCAAGTAGGTAGGGTACTTGTTAATTTAGAATCGTAAAATTGCTTATGTCAAACGAGCATACAGAAGAAGAAAAGGAACAAATGAGACAAGAAGATAGCAAGCTAGATGCTATCGCTGCAGTTGTTATAATTCTAAGTCTTGTAGCAGCTGCTGTTTTTTGGGTATCAAATCAATAATTACTGAGGAAGAATATGGACGTCGTTAATTACTTAAAGGAAAGAACTAGAATACCNGTCATTGGAGCACCATTATTCACTGTATCTTACCCTGAATTGGTTTTAGCACAGTGTAAGGCTGGAGTAGTGGGTTCTTTCCCCGCTCTTAATGCAAGACCTGAGGAAAAGTTAACTGAGTGGATTTCTATGATGAAAAAGGAATTATCAGAATATAAGGAAAAAAATCCTGATCAGGTTGTAGCACCATTTGCAGTCAATCAAATTTGTCATCACTCCAATAATCGTCTCGAGCATGATATGGAGGTTTGTGTTGAACATGAAGTACCAATAATCATAACAAGCTTGAGGGCTCCTAAATTTGTTGTAGATGCAGTCCATAGTTATGGCGGTGCTGTTATGCATGATGTTATAAATATAAGACATGCTAAGAANGCAGTTGACGAAGGAGCAGACGGACTAATANTAGTATGTGCAGGCGCAGGAGGACACGCAGGTGCATTAAGTCCTTTTGCACTTGTAAGAGAAGTACGTGAATTTTTTGATGGTCCTGTNGCTCTTTCAGGAAGTATTTCTCATGGTGCCTCAATACTTTCAGCACAAGCTATGGGAGCTGATTTTGCTTATATTGGAACAAGATTTATTGCTACGCAAGAAGCTAATGCTTCTCAAGGTTACAAAGATATGATTGTTGAAAGCACTGCAAATGACATTATGTATTCGCCAACTTTTACTGGTGTCCATGGAAATTATCTTAAACCAAGCGTTGTTAATGCTGGACTTGANCCNGATAACTTACCTTATGCAGATAAAAATGATATGAACTTTGGTAGCTCCGGTATGGGCGGGGATAATCAGAAAAAAGCTTGGAAGGATATTTGGGGCTCTGGACAAGGCATTGGAAACTTGCACGATGTTCCTACTGTACTAAATGCAGTTGACGCTTTGGTAGACGAATACGAAGAGGCTAAGAAAGCGTTAAATACTAAGTCAGCTTAATCAATCACCCCTAAACTCGGGGTCTCGCTTCTCAAAAAAAGCGGTGACAGCCTCTTTTCTATCGAGTGTTTCGTGAGTGAGGAGTGTTTGATCATAGTCCATATGCATTATTGATTCATCGTTTTTGTAGACTAAGTTATTCACACTTCTTTTTATCATTTGTGCTGCAATGGGTGATTTTGATGCGTAGTGGCGCGCCATTTCAAAAGTTCTTTCCATTAAAATTTCTGATGAGCAAATCTCATCATAAAGGCCCCAGGATAGAAGGGTATCAGCATTTTCATTATCACCACCAATAACCATCTTTTTTGCTCTAGCCGGACCAATAAGGCGTACAGCTAGTGGTAAGCCTAACCAATTGAGGTTTATTCCTAAGTTTATTTCAGGATATCCAAATAAAGAATCGTGGGCGGCAATNCGAAAATCACACGCTGTTGCAATGCAGGCTGCTCCACCTAAACAATAGCCTTTAATCGCTGCNATCGTAATTTGATCAATATCTAAAATAGATTTAATTGCGGGTTTTCCAAAATTACTTCTCCACGATTCAAGTTTTGTAGACAACTGAGCTTTTTCTTTAAGGTCCGCACCGGCAGAAAAATTATCCCCTTCACCCGTAAAAATTACGACACGTGTTTCTAAATCTTGACGAAAATAATCTTGAAGAGAACAAAATTCTCTCAAAACTTCTGTGCTTAAAGCATTCATTGATTCAGGTCTATTTATAGTGACGATAGAAATATCACCTTCTTTTTGAATTTTTAAGAATTTCATTTTTTAATTTTCAGCGAGATACTTTTCTGCATCTAATGCGGCCATACATCCTGAGCCAGCTGAGGTTATTGCCTGTCTATAGATGTGATCAGATACATCGCCGGCTGCAAAAACTCCCGGAATGCTTGTTCCGGTACTGTTTCCATCAGTGCCTGATATTATTTTTAAATAACCATTTTCCATTTCTAATTGATTAATGAATAAATCTGTATTCGGTTTATGACCAATTGCAATGAATAGCCCTGCAAGATCTAGTTTTGTTTCACTCGAATCTTTCGTACTCTTTATTTTTATTCCGTTCACGACGTTGTCATCGCCAAGCACTTCCACAAGTTCGTGATCCCAAATTATATTCACATTTCCTTCATTCGATTTTTTTATAAGCCTTTCTTGCAATATTTTTTCTGCCCTAAGAGCATCTCTCCTATGAACCAATGTTACCGAAGAACATAGATTTGATAAGTACAATGCCTCCTCAACAGCAGTATTCCCTCCACCTATTACCGCCACATCTTTGTCTTTATAGAAGAAACCGTCACAAGTTGCGCAAGCACTTACACCTTTGCCCATATATTTCTGTTCTGTTTCGAGCCCAAGATATTGTGCGGAAGCCCCCGTTGAGATAATTAAAGATTCACATTCATAAGAATTTACATTTCCGATCAATTTGAATGGTTTACTTGAAAGGTCAGAGCTTTCTATATGATCGAAAATAACTTCAACATTCAACGAATCTACATGCTTGAGCATTCTATCCATTAGTTCTGGTCCCTGTAGGCCATCGCTATCACCTGGCCAATTTTCAACATCTGTTGTAGTTGTTAACTGCCCACCTTGTTCCATTCCGGTGATTAAGCAAGGTTCTAAACCGGCTCTTGCTGCGTAAACAGCTGCAGTATAACCGGCAGGTCCAGATCCCAAAATTACAAGCTTTCTCTTTAAGTTGTCCATACCCTTAATTATATAGATATACCAAAAAATTTCTTATTCTGATTAGAACATCTACTGAATAATCTATACAATAGGTAAAACTTAGATTTGTTAGTGGTAAAAAAGTCTCAAGCAACAAAAAAATCATCGAACCAAGCAGTATCGGTTTCACGTATTCGCCTCAATAAACTCATCCTCGACTCTTGGCTGATTATCCANGGTTTTTTAGGGATTTTTGTTTTTTTAGCGCTTTCNACCTTTTCTCCTCGAGATATTGGTTGGAATAGTCAAGTTTTTTCAGGTAATGCNTTGGATAATATCGAGGTTGCNAATGCTGTAGGAAGCTGGGGAGCATATTTAAGTGATTTTCTTCTTACCATATTTGGTTACATGTCCTATATATTGGTTTATTGGCTCTTATGGCCTTTGGTTAGGCATTTTTTCTTATCAAGAAACAAGATTCCTTTTTCTGATATCTATACTGGACTTCTAGGATTAAAAATCTTTGGGTGGATTTTGGTTGTTATATCTGGNTCTACGTTACTAGCTTTATTAATGGAACCTGGATCAAGCTTTCTACCTCAAGAAGGNGGAGGTTTGATTGGTTCTAGAGTCTCATCTGTATTTATAGTTCCTTTGAGCTCTATTGGAAGCTTATTATTTTTCATAACGAGTCTATTATTAGGTTTAACATTGTCTTTGGAAGTTTCATGGGTAGCCTTAATTACCAAAATACAAGAACTTCTTCTTTCATCAAGCTCCTCTCTTGGNTTAAAGCTTTCCGAATATCTTTCTTTGTTGAAAGAAAAGCAAAAACTGCGTAGGGAAAAAATTGAAAGGCAGGAGAAAGTAATTTTAAGTTCGAAAGCGAAAGAACAGTCAAAGCCAGTTGAGGTCATTAAGCCAAAGCCTGCAATAGAGACGAGCAAACGAGTTGAGGAGGAAAAACAAGCTGAACTCTTTGAATATAAAGAATCTTCCGTGCCCCCAAAACTTTCCCTNCTCGATGAAAAAAAGCAGGAATTTTCTGATGAAACTTCTGAGGATTCACTCAGAAGGCTTGGGGAGTTAGTTGTTTCGAAGTTGGCTGAATACAATATCAAAGATGTCGAAGTAGAATCTATACAGCCAGGTCCAGTAGTAATTAGGCTTGAGCTAAAACTNCCAAGCGGACTTAAAGTAAATCAAATTTCAAATATCAGTAAAGACCTCGCCAGATCTCTTGCTAAAACAAGTGTAAGGATTGTAGAAGTCATAGAAGGAAAAGACACTATAGGTATTGAGGTACCCAGAGAAGATAGGCAGCCAGTGCTTCTTAGTGAGGTTCTTTCGAGCAAAACGTATGATGAGTCCAAGAGTCCTATTACTGTTGCGTTAGGTAAAGACATAAGTGGATCTGCAATTGTTGCAGATTTAGCCTCAATGCCTCATCTCTTAGTTGCCGGAACTACCGGATCAGGAAAATCTGTCGCAATCAATGCAATGCTTATAAGTATCTTGTACAAAGCAAGTCCTGAACAAGTAAGGATGATTCTTATTGATCCTAAAATGCTAGAACTTTCAGTATATGAAGATATACCTCATCTTTTGGCACCAGTCATTACAGATATGAAAGAAGCTTCTAGTGGACTTAGGTGGTGTGTAAATGAAATGGAGAGAAGATATAAGCTNATGGCACATTTAGGAGTTAGAAACCTAAATGGATACAATAAAAAAGTNGGTGAAGCTATTTCTAAAGGTGAACCAATTAAAGATCCAACTTGGAAAATTAATGAAGCACAAGAAGGAGAAGAGGCTCCAGATCTTGAAGAGTTGCCACTTATAGTTTTGGCTGTCGATGAGNTAGCCGACCTTATGATGGTTGTCGGCAAAACTGCTGAACAATTAATTGCTAGAATAGCTCAAAAGGCTAGAGCTGCCGGCATTCATATGCTCTTAGCTACACAAAGACCTTCTGTGGATGTTATAACAGGATTAATCAAAGCAAATATTTCTTCAAGAGTAGCTTTCCAAGTTGCATCGAAAATGGATTCTAGAGTAATTCTTGATCAGGGTGGAGCTGAGCAACTTCTGGGAAAAGGAGATATGCTTTATCTCGCTCCTGGGACATCAATTCCCCAAAGAGTTCATGGAGCTTTTGTGGGAGACGATGAAGTCCAAAGAGTTGCTAATGACTGGAGGCAAAGAGGTAAGGCCGAATATCTTGACGAAGTTACAAAAGATGAAGGCTCTGTAACTGGTATGCCAGGAATTGCTTCAGATGAAGATACAGACGGTGAAAAGGATGAGCTTTACGACGAAGCAGTAGCATTTGTTGCACAATCTAGAAGAGCATCAATCTCGGCTGTGCAAAGAAGATTAAGAATAGGATACAACAGAGCGGCTAGAATGATTGAAACTATGGAAGAGGCAGGAGTTTTGAGCCCCATGGCTTCAAATGGAAATCGGGAAGTTTTGATTCCGCCTCCTGTAGAGGATTAATTAGATCTAAACTTTTCTTGAATATGACCACTTTATTCCAAGAATTATAATAACCGACACATGAGCCAAAAGATAATTCTAGCAACATTGATGTTATCGAGTTTATTTGACCTTTCGTCAGAAATTCAGGAAGAAAATTTGTTTTCATATTTTGATGAAAAAAAATTTTTCTCTGCAAAATTTTTACAAACAACTTCTCTGAAAGATAAAGAGCGAACCATTAATGGAATTATCAAAGCTACTAGAAAGGGAGCTTTTAAGATTGAATATTTCGAGCCAATAAAGGAAATAATTTCTGCGGATGATACTTTTTTTTATAAGTTAGATTTAGAACTCGAACAGGTTGATATTGTTCCTAAAGAACAATTTTTTCAAGATACGCCAATCAACATATTTATTTCTAATATTGAAGAATTGAAGAAGTTGTATGAGGTAAAATCCTGTGAAAAGAAAGTTAATTTTCTCTCTTGTCGGCTTGCTCCTATTGATGAAAGTAGTTTTATAGAAAATTTGAACATCAACTTTACTGGAAACGAACTAAAGTCCTTCTCGTACAGCGACACTTTTGAACAAAAGGTAACTATAAAGTTATCAGAAATAAGTTGGGAAAAATTCGATGACTCAGAGCTAGTTATGGAAATTCCACAAGGAATAGATATCGTTTATCACTAAGATTAATTTAAAATGCTTCCATGTTAGATCCTAAATTACTCAGAAATAATATTAAAGAAGTAATCTCTAATTTGAAAAGGAGAGGGTATGTATTTGACGAAAGTACATGGATCAATCTAGAAACAAGGAGAAAATCTCTACAAGGACAAACTGAAGATCTTCGTTCTGAACTTAACGATTTATCCAAAGAAATAGGCATTGCTAAGAAGAATTCTAATGACACTTCCGCTCTTCAGGAAAAAGCATCTCTTATAACTGCGCAAATAAAAGAACAAAGCAAGGACCTTGATCAATTAATGGAAGAGATTGAAAATTTCGTCTTATCTATTCCTAATCTTATTGATGATGACGTTCCTGTAGGAGACGATGAATTTTCCAATGCAATCTTGAGAAAAATTGGAAAACCAAAAGAATTCTCGTTTTCTCCAAAAGATCATTTATCTCTAGGACAAGAAACTGAAATTGACATGGAGGCAGGTGTTAAGATCACGGGCTCAAGATTCAAAGTATTGAAAAATGAGATCGCCCATCTACAAAGAGCTCTCATTAATCTTATGATCGATACTCACGTTTCACAACATGGTTATGAAGAGGTTTATGTGCCCTACATAGTTAATAAAGATTCGCTTATAGGAACCGGACAACTCCCTAAATTTGAAGAGGATCTTTTCAAAATTGATGGGAAAAATGATTTTTACCTTACCCCAACCGCTGAAATTCCTGTCACAAACTTATTAAGAGATCAGATTTTAGATTCAGAGAAGCTTCCAATTAAATATGTTTGCCATACGCCTTGTTTCAGAAGTGAAGCTGGCAGTTACGGTAAAGATACAAAAGGTATAATGAGACTGCATCAATTCGAAAAAGTTGAGCTCTTTCAAGCCGTTGAGGCTTCGGATTCTAATGAATCACTTGAAGAACTTACAAATCATGCTGAGAATATATTGAAGATTCTTGAGTTGCCTTATAGGGTAGTTTCTCTTTGTTCAGGCGACATAGGCTTTTCTGCCGCTAAGACTTATGACTTAGAGGTATGGGTTCCTTCACAACAAAATTATAGAGAGATATCATCATGCTCTAATTTTAGAGATTTTCAGGCAAGAAGAATGAAAGCCAGATGGCGTCATAAAACGGAAAAAAAGACGGAACTTCTTAACACAATAAATGGATCTGGTTTGGCACTAAGTAGGACTGTTCTTGCTATATTAGAAAATTTTCAAGAATCCGATGGATCAGTATCGATACCCGATGCATTAAGAGATTCGATGGGTAGAACTAAGATCTTAACTAGGTGATCGATAACTAAAATAAACATTACTCTTAATGGAATATTTACAACCCACAATTGGTTTATTTGGTTTGCTCCTATTAGGTGCCGCATTCAGTGAGAATATTAAAGCTATAAGAGTAAGATATTTTGTATTTGGCATACTCATACAGCTTGGTCTCGCAATTTTGTTAACGAAATTGGAAATAGTAAATGAACTATTTAATTTTCTAACAGAAGGGGTAATGGTTTTGAAGGCAGCTAATGATTATGGAACTAGTTTTGTATTTGGCTATCTTGCCGACGGTGCCCCAAATGCTCCTTTCGATATTGACAATCCTGCTGGGACATTTATTTTTGCTTTCGGAGGACTTACCCTTGTTATTTTGATGTCTGCTATCTCAGCAGTACTATGGTACTGGAGAGTTATACCTTTGCTGGTGAATAGCCTATCTCTACTTTTTAAAAAACCTCTAAATGTAGGAGGACCAATTGGTTTAGGAGCAACTGCAAATGTCTTTTTAGGCCAAGTTGAAGCACCTCTACTTATTAGGCCGTATTTATCCAAAATGACCAGGCATGAGCTTTTGGTCATAATGACTGCTGGCATGTCAACTATTGCTGGATCGGTAATGGTTGTCTACACAACAATTTTAACCCCGATTTATGGTCCTGGTTTGATAGGTCATTTTCTAACTGCTTCTTTGATATCTGTGCCTGCTGCAATTATGTATGCGAATATAATCATACCCGATGAAACAAAAACTGAGTTTCCTGAGGTTAAGTCTGAGAAGCTCTATTCAAGTACAATGGATGCCGTTACTAGTGGCACTAAAAGCGGATTAGAGCTATTTTTGAGCATTGCTGCAATGTTAATAGTTGTCATGGCTTTGGTATTTTTATTGAATACCATCCTTGGTCTGTTTCCTAACTTCAATGGAGAACCTTTAAGCATTGAGTTAATCTTAGGATATGTTTTCATCCCCTTGGCATGGTTCATGGGTATTCCATGGAATGAAGCTTTATTTGCCGGTCAATTGTTAGGGATTAAAACAGCTCTAAATGAATTTGTTGCATATGTATATCTCGCTGATATGGATAATCAGCTCAGCGAAAGAAGTAGATTAATAATGCTATATGCCTTATGTGGTTTTGCTAATTTTAGTAGCGTAGGAATTTTATTAAGCGGCATGAGTGCAATGATTCCTGAAAGAAGAGCAGACCTTATCTCTGTATCTGGAAAAGCTTTATGGGCCGCCTTGCTGGCATCTTGTCTAACGGGATTTATGGTAGGTATCCTTTAATTAGTGCCTATATTTTTCTCAAAGAAATGTTTTCGACAAACAGATACATACTTTTCTTGACCCCCAATATCGATTTGGGTTCCTTCTAAAATAATCTTGCCGCTAGAATTTATTTTTAAAACCATCGTAGCTTTTCTTCCGCAGTGACAAATGGTTTTAATCTCTTTGAGATTGTCGGCCCAAGCTAGCAGGTATTTACTTCCCTCAAACAAGTTTCCCTGAAAATCTGTTCTAATGCCAAAAGTCATAACCGGTATATCCAATTTATCGACTATTATCCCTAATTGTTTGACCTGATCTTTAGTTAAAAATTGAGCTTCATCTATTAGAAGGCAATCAACAGATAATTTATCAGATAACTTTGATATATCTTTGTAAATATTTGTTTTTGTTGTGAATATATTGGATTTATGCTTTAGACCAATCCTCGATACTATCTCATTTTCACTGAATCTATTTTCAAGATGCGAGGTGTAAATTACCGGCATCAAACCTCTTTCTAGATAGTTGTGATTTGCTTGAAGTAACATAGTGGACTTGCCGGCATTCATCGAGGAATAATTAAAGTAAAGCTTAGCCATATTACGTTATATCGAATGTGCTACTATAACAGCCTTTTTTATGTCCACAGAAATTGAAAATAGACAGATCAAGAAAGAATCTGCTGAGATTACTCATCCTGAGTCTCTAAGCGTTTGGGGGCTAGCGTGGCCATCCATTTTAAGTAACTTACTCTTTGCATCGGTAGGTCTCGTTGCCATCAAAGCAGTAGGATCATTGGGTGCTGAAGCTGTAGCTGCAGTAGGAACAGGTCAAAGGATCTTTTGGGTTTTTCAAGCTTTACTAATGGCCATTATGGCTGGAACAACTGCACTAGTGGCTAGAGCAATCGGTTCTGGAGATGCTCTAGAAGCTGCTCAAGTTACTCGAGCTTCCCTTGGGCTTTGCTTACTTATCTCGTTCTTTACAGTAATTCTTTTATGGCTCGGTGCAGATGGGATGATAGGCCTTTTCGGACTAGACGAGGCTTCTAAAGAACTTTCCATAACTTATACTCAAATATTAGTCGGTTTTACTCCTGTTTTTGCTATTTCAATGGTTCTTGGAACAGCTCAAAGAGCCGCAGGAGATGCCAAAACACCTTTGTATATTGGATTGCTAACAAATATTGTAAACATTGTATTACTGATAGGATTGGTTGAAGGTCGTTTTGGAATGCCTGATATGGGAGTTGTTGGTGCAGCTTTGGCCGCAGGTTTAGCTTTTACATTTAATTCTATCCTTGTACTAGGACTTTGGTTTGGAAAAAAGCTTGCTGTACAAATAGGAAAAGCAGGATCAATGACCTATGAAAGATTGCGACAATTAGTATCAATTAGTTATCCGGCAGGACTTGAGTCATTTATCTTTCAATTTGGTATGCTGTCTTTTTTCTGGATTGTAGCTTTGTATGGAACAGATGCAGTGGCTGCGTACAATATCGGTGTCAATGTTTTAATGGTCTCCTTTACTGTAGGAAATGGTTTTGCTATTGCCGGCGCTACCCTTACTGGCCAGCATCTCGGAGCTGATGATCCAGACAGTGCTTATGCCTCAGGTTTTAGGGCAGCCGGTATGACTATGCTTTCGATGGGTACTTTAGGAATCATTTTAGCAATTTTTTCTAGAGATCTTGCTGGATTCTTTATTGATGACATAGATGTTATTAATAAGGCAGTTGTATTTGTCTGGCTTCTTGGAATTATGCAACCTTTCATGGCAATAGAATTTTCGATTGGAGGTGCTGTGAGAGGTGCGGGTGATACTAAATCCCCACTCATCATAACTCTAATNGGACTTGTACTTGTCCGGGTTCCCTTGGCCTATATTTTTTATGAACTTGGATTGTCNATNGAATGGATATACGCGACNTTAGTAGCTGATTATTTCCTGAAAGGAGTACTTTTAGCTTATAGATATAAATCTAGAAGATGGATGAAAGTTCTTCAAATTGATAATTGATATAATTTGTGNATGAGAAATTTATTATTAATTCCAATTTNTTTCATTTTTTTTGGATGTTCCGATACCTCTCCAATAGAGTCATCACAACCATCAACTCCTGCGGATCTCACTTTTCATTCTGAAGAGTTTAGAAAAGAGATTATCGAAGTTACTGATGGAGTGCATGTTGCAGTCGGTTTTGCCCTTGCGAATGCTATCTTAATAGAAGGAGAGGGATCTAATATCATAATTGATACAACTGGTTCTTATGAAACTGCAAAAGAAGTCAAAACTTTATTTGATGATATTAATTCCAATCCAGTTGAAGCAATTATATACACTCATAATCATGCAGATCACACCTACGGAGCTACAGCATTTGCCGAAGGTTCAGATCCTGAGATATATGCTCACTCATCAACTGCAAAATATCTTTCGAGGGTAATAGGAATCCTTCGGCCCATAATCTCTACCAGAAGCAATAGAATGTTTGGTAATAACCTTCCCATAGATCAAATAGAAAATAATGGTATAGGCCCATACCTTGAGATTGGAAGAGAAGGAAGACGTCCGGGTCTTCTTTATCCTACAAAAACTTTTTCAGATAAATATGAGTTTACTGCTGCCGGAGTAAAAATTGAGCTTTACCATGCTCCTGGTGAAACAAATGACCAGATCTTCGTTTGGCTTCCAGAAAAAAGAGTCCTTTTACCTGGAGATAATTTTTATAAGACATTTCCTAACCTTTATACGATAAGAGGAACACCTTATAGAGACCTTGTAGGTTGGGTAAACAGTATCGATATGATGAGATATTTGAGACCAGAATTCCTAGTACCAAGCCATACAAGACCTTTAAGAGGTAGTAAAGAAATCAATCAACTTCTCACAATATATCGGGATGGCATTCAATATGTTCACGATCAAACAATAAGGATGATAAATCTTGGAATGGGACCTGATGAGATAGCTGAAAATTTAGTGCTGCCAAAACACTTGGGAGACTCTCCATATTTGAAAGAATTTTACGGCACACCAGCCTGGTCAGCAAAAAATGTTTTTTCAGGCTATCTAGGTTGGTTCGATGGTAATCCATCTAACCTTAAACCGCTTCCTAAGGAAAAAGAGGCTCAAAATATTATTGATCTAGTAGGTGGTTGGGAGTCTTTATTTAAAGAGGCTGAAAGGGCTTACTATGAAGAGGAGTATCAATGGTCATTACAACTTACTGATTACCTATTAAGAATAAAAGCTGATGATCGACAAACTGAACTATTGAGACAGTCAAATCTCATCGCTTTAGGCGGCAAAGAGAGTAATCCAAATTCAAGGTACTACTATCTAAGCAGTGCAAGAGAATTGGAGGCTAACTATAAACCAAATGATATCTTGCTACCTGACATAGAAGTAGTGAAAAGATACCCGATAGAGTCAATGCTTGAAACACTTAAGGTTAATGTGATACCAGAAAAATCAATTGATAAGGAAATACAACTTTTATTTACCTTTAGCGACTCCACAAAAGCTTTTTCGCTTTTTTTAAGGAGGGGTGTATTGGAAGTTCAGCCCTTTATGATTCCTGGTTCATCCGTTCAGGTTAACGGTAGAGAAGAGGATTTTAAGGCGGTTTTATCGGGCATAAAAAGTTTACCGGTGTCATTAGTTAATGGCACTTTATCAGTAGATGGAAGCAGGGCAGATTTGCTTTCTTTTTTTAGTAGTTTAAGGAATTGAATATGAAGAGTTTTGATGACATTACAGTGGAAATCGATGGAAATATAGCGTTTGTAGAAATAAACAGACCACCTAATAATTTCTTTGATTATTTACTGATACAGCAGATTGCAGATGCTTACGAGGAAATCGATTCAATACCCGAGTGCAGGATAATAATCTTAAGTTCTGAAGGAAAAAATTTTTGTGCAGGTGCAAATTTTGGTCAAGATGAGGATATGCTGGATAAATCTGTTCCTTATGCAAAGTTATATGCTCAGGCCGTGAGACTTTTTAAAACAAAGAAACCAGTAATTGCTGTAATCCAGGGTGCAGCTATAGGTGGAGGTCTAGGTCTAGCTCTATCAGCAGATTTTAGAATTGCTAGCCCAGAGGCTAGATTTTCTGCAAACTTTGCTAAGCTTGGTTTTCATCCTGGGTTTGGTTCTTCTGTAACTCTTCCCAGAGTTGTTGGAAGGCAAATGGCTATGGATATGTTATTTACTGCAAGAAGAGTTAACGGAGAAGAAGCTTTTTCCATTGGATTGGCAGATAAATTAACCCAAAAAGAAAATTTGATGAAGGAGGCAATTAATTTCGCTGAAGAGATATCAAGTTCAGCACCAATGGCTGTTGAATCTATAAGGTCAACATTGAGAGGAAACTTAGCACAGCAAGTGGAAGAAATAGTCGATTGGGAGTTAAGCGAACAAGTGAGGTTACAAAAGACAGAAGATTTTAAGGCAGGAATAGAAGCTTCTTTAAAAAGAGAGCTACCTAAGTTTAGTAGAAAATAGTTAAAGATTAATTAATTTAGGGTCGAGTACAGTAGATTTTGCAGTCTTCCGAAGGTTTGGATAATCAAGCGAGTAATGAAGCCCCCGGCTCTCTTTTCTTTTCTGGGCACTTTTGATAGTTAAGTTTGCAACTAATGCAAGATTTCTTAATTCAATAAGATCGGAACTAATTAGATATTTACCGTAAAAATAGTTTACCTCTTCGTTAATTCGTTTCATCGCAATTTCAGCTCTCTTAAGTAAATTATTTGAGCGAACTATGCCTACGTAGTCCCACATCAAGCGTCTAATTTCATCCCAATTATGTCTTATAATTACCCCTTCNTGTGTCTCCGTAACTTTTGAAATGTCCCANTCATTTATATTTGTTTCAATTTCTTTGAAATTTTTATAGATNTGTTCTGAGGCTTTTTTTGCAAACACAACACACTCAAGAAGTGAATTACTGGCCATTCTATTAGCGCCATGGAGTCCAGTACTTGAAACTTCACCTATTGCGTACAAATTATCGATATTTGTTTGACTGTTAAGGTCTACTTTTACGCCCCCACATGTATAGTGGGCAGCAGGCACCACTGGTATTTGCTCTTTTGTTAAATCGAAGCCATATTTGAGACATTGCTTGTAAATGTTTGGAAACTCTTTTTTTATTTCATCTGAGTTCCTATGACTGATATCTAAGAATACATTATCAGCACCAGTTATTTTCATTTCTTTGTCAATTGATCGAGCGACAATGTCTCTTGGAGCTAGCTCAAGTCTAGAATCGTATTTTTCCATAAATGTTTCACTTTTATGGTTCTTCAGTAACGCTCCTTCACCACGTAATGCCTCGCTCAANAGAAATGACTTTGCTTCAGGATGATAGAGACAAGTAGGATGAAATTGATTAAATTCTAGATTTTCCACTTTACATCCTGCTCGCCAAGCAAGCCCAATTCCATCTCCTGAGGAGCCATCAGGATTACTAGTATAAAGGTAGACCTTACTTGCTCCACCTGTAGCCAAAATGGTCTTACTCGAAGAAAATGTTAAAACTTTATTCGTCTCGATGTTTAGAACATATGCTCCGATGCATGAGTTTTTCTCTTTTACCAAATCTACACAAATATGGTTTTCTAAAACTTGAATACTGTCAGTTTCTTTGACAATCTTTGCCAAAGAACTAGAAACCTCTCTTCCAGTAGCGTCTTCAGAATGAACAACTCTTCTTTTGGAGTGACCTCCTTCCTGAGTCAAATGCAGATCTCCTGTTGAATCTTCTTTTGTAAATTTTGTACCTAAATTACTTAACCAATTGATAGCATCTTGGCCTTGTGAAACACACTCTCTTACAGCCGTCTCATCGCAAAGACCGTCACCCGCTATTAAAGTATCTCGCAGGTGCTCTTCCACAGTATCTTTATTATCAATGACCGCGGCAATTCCTCCCTGGGCATACCATGTGGAACTATCAATTAAAGAATTTTTTGTAATTAAAGTAACATTAAAATTTTTTGATAAATCTATAGCAGCCGTCATACCCGCAGCGCCACTTCCAATAATGAGAATATCTGTCTTAATCAATTGTCTTAAAAATCAGCGAATAATCAGTGGCTGAAATATTTTTTGTTAGGTCACCTGAGGAAATAAAATCTATATNAAGCTTTTTAATTTTTTCTAACTTCTCAAATGTAATGTTACCGGAAACTTCTAATTTAATATTACCTTTGGCAATTTCACATGCGGAACCTAAATCTTCGTCAGAAAAGTTATCCAACATAGCTATGTCAGCTTCTGATGCAATAGCTTGTTCAAGTTCATCTAGATTTTCTACTTCTACTTCAATTTTTCTTACTTTTTTTTCTCTCAAAATAGAAATGGCTTCGCTGATAGATCGAGTTGAAAGTAAGTGATTTTCTTTAATGAGTGCTTCATCATAAAGTCCCATTCTGTGATTATGACCCCCACCAATGACAACTGAATATTTTTGTTCATATCTTAAGCCTGGCAAGGTCTTTCTTGTATCTAATAGCTTTGTTTGAGACCCTTCTAAGCTTTTTTTATAACAGTATGTTTTATAAGCTATACCAGACATCATTTGAAGAAAATTAAGTGCAGTCCTCTCGGCTGCTACCATACACCTTGAATTACCAAAGATAGTCGCAACCTCGGTGTTTGCTTCCAAATAATCACCTTCCTTTTTATTCCATGAGATATCAATATTAATATCTAGTAATTTAAAAGCAGCTTCGAACCAGTAAGACCCACACAGAATAGATTCCTCTCGAGTAATTAATACTGCCGATTGAGACAATAGGGGGTCTATCAACTGTCCTGTAATATCTCCCATGCCTATATCTTCTTCAAGGGCAAGTTTTACAGATTTTTCTATTCTTTGTTTATTGGGCTTTGGTAATTCAGACATTGAAGTTAATCATTTTGTCTAAAGGAATTTTAGCTTTTTGAATTAAATCTTTGTCCAAATGAATCTCGTTGATCAGCCTATCCAAGCATTCATCAACATTTTTTAGGGAATTCAGTCCCATCCATGGACAATGAGCGCAACTTTTGCAGGAAGATCCCGTTCCGCCAGTAGGTGCTTCAAAGAATTCTTTTTCAGGGGATATTTGAGCCATCTTATAAAAGATTGACTTATCAGTTGCTACGATAAATTTATTAAAATCCAACTCTTTAGAGGCTTTTATCAAATGCGATGTTGATCCGACTGCATCTGCCATAGAAACTACTTCAAGGGGTGATTCAGGATGCACAAGAATACCTGCATCGGGATGTAATTTCTTCAAATCCCTTAATCCAGAAGCTTTAAACTCTTCATGCACCACACAAGCACTATCCCATAAAATCATATCTGCACCTGTTTCCTTTTGTAAATATCCACCTAAATATTTATCAGGTGCCCAAAGTATTTTTTCTCCTTGAAGATCGAGTTCTTCAATAATTTCTCTAGCAATACTTGAAGTTACTACCCAATCAGCCATAGCTTTAACTTCAGCTGAAGTGTTTGCATAAACGACAAGTAATCTGTCAGGATACTGATCTTTCATAATCTTAAGTTCATCTGCTGGACAGCCAAGGTCTAGGGAACAAGTCGATTCATATGTAGGCACGTAAATATTTTTTTCCGGGCTTAATATTTTGGCCGTCTCGGCCATGAATTTAACACCGCAAACAATTAGATTTTGTGTTGCACATTTGCTACCAAACTTAGCCATCTCCAAAGAATCTCCAACAAAACCTCCTGTATTCTCAGTTATTTCCTGTATCAAAGGATCTACATAATAATGAGATACTAAAGTTGCATCATTTAATTCTATATTTCTGGATATCGAGGCAAAGAGTTCCTCTTTATCTGGCACAGCATAATTTGCTACCAATGCATCTTTGTGACGATTGATAAGGTCTTTAGCAAGAAATTTTGAAGAATCTTCCATGTTACGCGCGAAATTGTACCAAAAAAAACATTCTTCATCCTTTTACCTATGAATTATTCTTTTTGATACAATGCAATTTTAGCGGAATAATCTCATTCCATAGGATAGTTGGCAGAGTCTGGTTGAATGCACCGGTCTTGAAAACCGGCAAGGGGTCAAACCCTTCGGGGGTTCGAATCCCTCACTATCCGCCACCAAACCTTCGAAAAGAATTATGGATAAAATTCATCATATAGCTATTCAAGTAAAAAATATCGAGGAATCAGTCAATTGGTATAAAGAAAATTTTGATGTTGAGGTCTCTTATCAAGATAAGACATGGGCAATGATAAATTTTGAAAACACTTCTCTTGCCTTGGTGATTCCTGAAGAGCATCCTTTTCATTTTGCCATCGAGACTAATAAGGTTGAATCGTTTGGTTCACCGAAAAAGCACAGAGATGGAACATCTTCAGTTTACATAAAAGATATCGACGGAAATAATTTAGAAATGCTCGAACTGCCGTCAGATGAATAATTTTTTAATCTTTGGATCCTCGGGCCTAACAGGAAGCCTTTTTTTAGATTTAGTTAAGAAAAATAAATCAAGCTATCACCTCTACTTAAGAAACATCAACGATTCAGAGAATTTCGCTGATCAAACAATTTTCGATTTTGAAAATATTCCTGAATTTCCAAAATCTAAGATTTTAGTGATATGCCTTGGTTATCCTTTGGACTTTCTTGAACTAATCTATATGAAAAAAGAAGTTAGAGAAAAATTCACAAGGACTGATTTTGACCTTGTAACAAAAATAGCTAAAAAAGCATCAGATCAGGGCATAGAAGAAATAGCTATCATTTCAGCAGTTGGGTCTAATCCCAAATCGTTAAACTTCTACTTAAAGGTAAAAGGATTAATGGAAAAAGAGATCTTATCTTTAGATTTTAAAAAAATTATTTTTATTAAACCTAGTCATCTATTGGGTTATAGAGATGCTTCAAGAATTGATATTTGGGTAAGATTGATAGAATTTTTTGGCAAATTTTTTGGCTTTTTATTTATTGGCCCTTTAAAGAAATTTAAAAATATAGAAGCATCAACAGTAGCTTCTGAACTTCTTACCGCTATAAATGGGGAAAAGCTTAATTTGCCTTTTTTAATTGAGACATATGAAAAAAACTGAAATTTCAAGAATAATTGAAATGGCTTGGGAGGATCGAACTCCTTTTGAAGCTATTCGTGAGACTTATGGCTTAAGTGAGAAGGATGTTAAATGTTTAATGAGAAAAGAACTAAAGGTTTCCTCTTATAGACTCTGGCGAAGGAGAGTAAAAGGGAGGAGAACAAAACATCTCGTTAAAAGAGGATTTCTAATTGGCAGAGGAAAATCACCCAATAAAAGAATCTAGAAAGATTACAATTAATATTTGGAGCATTAACTATAATCTTTGAGCATTTTTTTTAATTCCAGTTGATGCTGCTCTTCCTGACTTATCAGACTTCTAGTATATTCTTCTAGATATACGGATTCACCTTCCACGATCTTCAATAAATCTTTATAGAGGCTAAGTGCATGTTTTTCATGCACGAGACTTTCTTCAAGAATACCTTTGATAGAATGATCATTAGTTTCGTAGATATCTGCAATTTTTTGACTCGGATGTCCATCTAGTCCAGTTAATAACTCTCCTGCTTGTTGTGCATGAAGAAGAGACTCATTTGCTTGCTCTTTCAAAAAATCAACTATGGGTAGTCTATGCGGTCCAGTCACCATAAGAGAAGAGTGTGTATACCGAACAACACCAGCCAATTCGAATTCCATAATCGAATTTAAAATTTCTGTAACTTTTGTAGTATTCATATATAAGAATATATCAAACTAAAACACTTAATTTGTTGATGAAAATGAGAAAGATTCTGAGAATGATTATCAACACTTATTGAGTAATTGACGCATGCTTTATATTTCAGTTAATGTATGTTCGTATATGAAACAAAAGGGGGGATTCATGTCATTTTTAAAAGTTACATTATGTGTATTGTCAATAACTTTTGTACTTCCTAGTTACTCTGAAGAAGTTGAAGAAATAGTTGTTACAGCTTTAAAAAGAACTTCAACTGTCGGTGAAACGCCTGCCGCCATAACTGCAATAGGTTCAACAGAGATTGATGATAAAGGCATATCTGATATGCATGATTTAAAGCATATTGTCCCTAGTATGAATTTCACAAATGTTCTCGAGGCATACAATATTACAATAAGGGGTATAGGCCAGTTTAATGGAAATCCGGGTGTCTCTGTAAGCACAGACGGGGTATTTCAATCGAGAGCCCATTCCTCTCAACTTGGTGAGATGGATCTTGAAAGAATTGAAGTTTTGAGAGGTCCCCAAGGTACTTTATATGGAAGGAACTCTATAGGCGGAGTTGTAAATCTGATAACAAAAGAACCTACTCAAGAATTTAATGGCTACGTTAAAGGCGGCTATGGGGATTATGAAATCGGAAAAGCAGAGTTTGCACTTGGAGGAGGCATTTCTGAGAATACAAGCTTCAGATTTTCTGCGAGCGTTTCGGAACAAGGAGAAGGATATTTAGATTGCTTAAATGAAGGTTGTGGAGAAGTTGGTTATCAAGACAAAAATGCTTACAGATTAAAAATAAAATCAGATTTATCAGAAACTGCTCAAGCTGATATTCTTGTAGCTCAAGTCACGTCTGACGGTGTTCCCTATGCATACGGCTGGTTAGATGATCTTAGACAACTATCAACAGCATTTGGTATTCCTCAACTCGCGCAACAACAAATATCGACAAGACCTCATGAGGTTTATCAAACCCCAAATCTCAATCAATTAACGGAGCTAATATGACCGATAGAGAATATGATATCGCGTCCTTGAGCTTAATTTTTGATACCGATCTTGGGACAATAAAATCCATCACAGCCTCTCAAGACTTTCACGATCAATTCAATGTTGATAGAGATGGAACTGCGGCACTTTTGTTCGATACGTTTGATATAACGGAAACTGAAACTTTTACTCAAGAACTTAATCTGAACATAGAAAGAGACGGAATGAGTTTAGTTTTTGGTGGATACTATATGGATGATGAAACATCAAGACACACTCATTTTGATAACGCAGAGCCAATGTTAGGTTTTCCTTTCCCTAGCCAATTTGATTTTAAGCATTTAAAAATGAATCTCGAATCAACGGCGTATTTTGCTGATGGTACATTTGATATCAATGATCAAACAAGCATAAGTTTGGGTGTAAGAAGAACAAACGATGAATTCACAAATCAACAGGATAATTATGTATCTTTAGTTATTCCAGGAGTAGGTTCTACCATTGCTGCTCAAACTTGTTTAAGAGAGACCACTAAGGAGTATGACTCTACTACTTCTAGAGCTGTGCTACAGCACAGTTTAAATGGTGGAAATAATATCTATGCTTCATTTAGCGAAGGATTTAAAGCCGGTGGCTATGCTACTTATGAATGCGCAGATTCTTATGCTCCTGAGGAAGTAACTTCATTTGAAGTAGGTTTTAAAGGGAACATATCGCCAAATACATCAATGAATGCTGCATTGTTTAGATATGATTATTCTGACTTTCAGGTTCTTCAGGTTGTGGGAATTCAAACTGTCACAAGAAATGCCGGCGATGCAACTGTTAATGGATTGGAGATTGAAGCTCTATCTGCGTTATCCGATTCAATGATTTTAAATTACGGATTGACCTGGTTAGACGCTACTTATGGAGACTTCTTGAACACCAATGGATTATTTCCGCAATTAGGAGATCAGCAACTAGAAGGTAATACTCTAAGCAATGCTCCCAAAATTTCTCTTAACCTTGGTATAAATTACTCTACATTATTACAGTCAGGATCTGCTTTGACTTTAAGAGCTAATGCAGCCTATAAATCAAAAGTTTATTTTTCTGAATTTAACGACTTCTCTCAAGATAAGTACACAATAGTTGACCTAAATGTAATTTGGGAGAATGCTGAGGAAACTCTAAAAACTAGGTTTTTCGTTAAAAATGCTACAGATGAAGAATATGTTTCAGGATATTTAAGTGCTGCAACAGGTGGAGGTAGATTTGGTACTTGGGGAAGACCCAGAGAAGTAGGGTTTGAAGTGACCAGAAATTTCTAGGTAATGGAAATTCATGGAAACTATGATGAAAAATTTGCATTAATAGTTGAAACTTTTTCTAAGCAATATGAGCTTGGTCTAGATATTGGCTCTTCTTTGGCATTAACATGTGAAGGTGAATTTGTAGTTGATATTTGGGCAGGTACAGGCGATTTTCATTAATAGATATATGAACAATATTAAAGAATTTCAAAAAGAATATATTGAGAAAAACTCTAAAGAAACCGAGTTACTTTTTAAAGATTTTCTAAGTTCTCAGGAACCCTACACTTCAATATTTAAAAACAATCCTTGGCTCAGACCTCCAAACTTAAAAGAACCTCTTAAATCAGGAGATTATTATTGGAATACTACAGTTGGACGAAAACATCCTTATTGGAAAAATCAAAAACTTCCATCTCCTACGAAAGAAATAAGACAAATACGAAAAGATTTTAAAAAATGGGGATATGCCCTGATCGAAGATGGCATGTCGAAAGAGCAATGCAATGCGTTTATTACTAGACTTCTAGAACAAGCAGAAGGTGAAAAAAAAGCCAAAGTAAATGCAATGACTCCATCAGGACAATATGTCCATACTTTAATAAATAAAGGTGAGATTTTTAGAAAATGCATTGAACAGGATACGAGTGCAGTGCAGGCTGGACATTTGATTGAAAGCTTTCTTAATGAAACTTTAGGACAGGGTTGGATATGCCATAGCTTTTTAGCTAACGGATCAGAAAAAGGATATTATCCGCAAGTCCTTCATATGGATCAAAGTCCCTTATCTCCATGGATTACTAAAGAAGCTCCTGCTTTGGTAAATACTCTATACATTCCTCAAGATGTGAATGAAGAAAATGGTGGAACCTTGATAATACCGGGGAGTCACAAAGATGTTATTAAAGCTGGAAGCAACGGCGAGATTGGAAAATTAAATCCTGCAATAAATTTAGAGGCAAAGGCCGGTACTATTATGTTATTCGATGGCAGACTACTTCATGGTACGGGAGTCAATAAGACAGATAAAATACGATTCGTCGCAGCGATGTCCAATGTTAAATCTTGGATGAGATCGCAAGAAAATTGGATAATATCTGTTGATCCAGAAATAATTAAGAACGCAAGTTCTAAGCTTCTCCATAGAATGGGTATGCAGGCTGCTACTTATGGTGGGACGATAGAGGGTTTTGGTATGGGAGCCTCTGGAAAAATTAATGAGAGTTTTGGAAGTACCAAGATATTTAGAGAGGCTTTTGACAAAGGTAACTACATCAGAGTTACCGAGCTTTCACCAAATTCGCTAGATGAAGATTTTTCAAAAGAATACACGCTTAAAAAAGCCATCAAACTTGCTAAAGAGGCCTCAAAAGATTCTAAATAAAATTTAGTTCTTTAAGCTTATTAAGTACAACTTCTGTATCAAGGTTTTTCAAATCCCCATCATTTGCTACGAGGTGATTTTGGTTTTCACCACGGGTACCAATTAGATTGGTTGCTGTTGGCCCATAAAAAGTCAATGATGGAGTCGAAGTGACAGCTGATAGATGAGCAAGACCCGTATCTGAGCAAAGTGAGAACTTAGCATTGTCTACTAAAAATGCTATCTCATTTAGTGACATCACTTCTAGAGCAATTGCTTTTTTTGAAACTGAACATATTTCTTTTGCTCTTTCCAATTCATGTTTATTTCCCGACGGGAATAACATAGTTAGGCCTTGTTCAGATAATTCTCTTACCATATCTTTCCAATTCTCAATTGGCCATTGTTTAGTTTTCCAGCTAGCGTTCTGAACGCACACTACGAATTGCTCAGGAAAATGACCAATTGGCTTAACAAATTTTTGTTTTGAAATTCCGTACTCAACCAAGGAATGACTGGTTTCATACCCCAACGCAAATGCTAAAAGCAATTTTTGCCTTTCAATTGCATGCATGTCTTTTGGAATATATGCTTTTTTGCTATAGGCCAAATGTGCAGGATATTCTCTCGAGCTTCTTGAATCCATTCCTGTTACAGAATCCTTGCATAAAAATGATATAAAAGCACTTTTCAGATTATTCTGCATGTCAATGATAAAGTCATAATCAGTTCCATTTACAGTATTGATTACATTCTTAATTGCTTTTCTCGATCTAGAAGAAAATAAGTTTAATTTCCATTCCCGATGATTAGTTTCAATGACTTTATTTATGGCAGGATGCCATGAGGGAACTGAGCTGAAATTTGTATCCACCATCCAGTCAAATTTAATATCTGGAATTTCTTTTTTAGCTTCAGTTATAGCGGGTAGGGCGTGCATCAAGTCGCCCATTGAAGTTAGTTTGATTATGAGAACTTTCAGTTTTTCTTACTCGTAAAAATTTTTTTAAATTTAGAACTTATCAGATGTCTCAACTTATGCGAGCTAAAACTTCGTTTATAAATATAATTCATTTGCACAGATAACCTTTTTCCTTCAAAAGCATGAAAACCATGCCAACAATTTTCAGTTACTTTAAAAGCTAGAAGACTTCCGAAACTCGATGGTACTTCTTGAATATAATCATCCAAGTT